>Ga0307515_10002009_pt1 | contig 45018 bp, 56 predicted proteins | sample 17_EM_MG_FD_194513 | JGI IMG/M metagenome (GOLD analysis project Ga0307515, IMG submission 194513) | Populus trichocarpa ectomycorrhiza microbial communities from riparian zone in the Pacific Northwest, United States - 17_EM | ecosystem: Host-associated > Plants > Roots > Unclassified | place... | reverse complement strand
CATTTCTAACCCGGACCGATTACTGTGCGACATAGGTCCTATTCGACAGTGGAAGGTATTTACAGTCGCAAGACAAGGTGGTATCGACGTCAACTCATCTTCTTGATTTAGACTGCCCGAGTGTGGCTCGACCCGCAGCCCAACGAGGTCCCGACCTTCATGTTTACAAACCCAGCGTGTCCCTCAAGGATATTTGGAGTCCTGTATTCGCCGACCCCGCAACTGCGCAATTGACTTATATTCCGCCCACCAAACTCTTGAAGCGGAGCCTGGCTGACACCCATTGATATGGGCCAGATCATCGTCAACGGAAAGAGGGTTGTTGTACTTATGGACCGTGACACCAACGGCGGAGGATGGATTGAATCTGATTTTCACAACCGACCGTCCTCACGCAGGCTTGGGAGACGTCATTCAGTGTTACGGATGCGTCCCTCCCGTGTAGGGTTGACTGAACGGAAGGGCCGCTTTCCAATGCGGATACACACATACAATCAACTGTCCGTTAAATACCAGGTCGTTTGAAAGTGACAATACCATTGTCCCAACGCGAAAGCGGCCAGTTCCGCGGTGCCGTGGGCGGGATTCCAGGTATTATCTGATTTAATCCTAATCACCCGCCTCTCACAGGACCCTTACCAATTCGTATGACCACAGCCAGTTCACGAACGGGCAAGCCCCGGACCTCCTTGGGTTAACATGACGAGGCGACGGAGGCTGTAAACAGACCGAACAGACACGCGTAAGTAGATACTTGGCCCGAAATTTGACCGATCTGACCCTCTTTCGGTGTCCCGTTCTTCTCTCGGGGCGGGAACGGACGTAACGCAAACAAACGATGGCACTGGGTAGAAAATCGCAGGAAAGAAGGGTGTATTCCTGCTCGTGAGATCACAAAAAAGTAGCAGGGATGAGAAAGGCTGTACCACTTCTGGGAGGGTCACTCAGATCGATCGAATTTCTGCGGACTCGGATTGATTCCATTGTCGTATCACCAAAGCGCGTCGGGATCTGCCGAAGTGAAAACCCGAATGACTACTACGAGATAGGCTCTAAGATCTAAGCCCTGACGTTGAACTTCCGATTCATGTTTGGCCCCGCAAACGTGAATTCGTTAAAAACCCACTGCGAACGAAGGCGTACCCCCGGAACCGTCACCTCCTTGGACCATTTTGGAGTTGGACCTACACGGTTGGACATTTATTGGCAGTGGTGACACGGTTCACTCTTACCCTTCAGAATACCTGATCAGACCTGGAGTGGTGCGTATGCTTCCGGAAGCAATGGTACCGAGTTTACGAGTGAGTCGTTCATAGTTCCAGCCTTTCTGACAGCTTGGAGTGGTGTGGCCTAGCTCAATCTACATCTCTCAGACAACGTAATTCATAAACTGCATTTCTGGATGTAGCTCAGCCTCGTATGTATCTCGTGTCACGATGCTGTCACCAGAATGCGCCATCGGATTCAATGGATATTTGTCTAGGATGCGATGTCGCGCCGTCAGCGCGCTTCCCACCGCCCCACGTACGCTGCGATCACAGGCATGTATTGCAGCACGGGCTAGCCTTTTTTTGACTTGCACAAACCATATCCACGGCGCCGTACCCTCTCTTAAACCGCAAGCAGGTGCTTACAGGTGTGGCTATGTTATTGGCCCTCCCTGGTATTTATATCGAACCGAGCCATGGAGTTGTCAATACCGAACACCCCCCTTTTACTTCTTCAAGGCCATGCGTCCTCCGCCATCGGGCGGTACAGGTGTGCCAAGGGGAGCAAGTTATTGGACCCATTACTAAAGACGTCTCACTCATCCCCTACGACAATGACACTGCTCACCGTCCTCCAATTCACGGCACAGACCCCATGTGCAGACGCTGTTCATGATCTCACAGCGTGTGGTGCTAGAGTGCGAGAGCAACAAAATGCAGTGCGGAACACAGCGTATCCCCCGGGACCCCCTCCTGTACTACGTATCTCGTATGAAGAGTGCTTGGTGGATTGCGGGGCTGGGATGCTCGGAGAACGTCAGCTTCTCGTGGAACTTTGGCACGCGACCACCAACTTGGATTGCATTGATGTTCCAAATCCCGTTCGGCGCAGAATGTAAGTTCGATATTTTTATCCTATATTGCACTCGGAAAAAAGACCTAACTCATAGAGTTGTTAGATCGTGTGGCTTCAGTCTTACGTAGCCAGCATAGGTATTATTCGGGTTGATAAGCTAGATAGTCGCTGGTGTGTAATGAGGGGCGTTTGGGCGAAAACCCGAAGGGTCTCCAGACACAAAGAGCGACACTGGGGGTAGTTGTATGAACCGGTTTTCAAGTTGGAATTCTGGATAGGTATCCCGTGAACTTGCCCATCCTCCTTTGACTCGAACGACGGGGAAGTCAAATGACCCGTGAGTGTGCCACTTTCGGCGTCTGCGGGAGTTTTCTGGATTTGAATGAGAAATATGGCGTTTACGATTGGTTTCAGAAATGGGTGACGGCTGCCTGCCCACATCCGCGTGACCGGAAGGGTGTGTATGGCGATCCGCACAACCGCCGGTCACCTCAGAGAAGACGAGCCCCATTCTCCCAATATCCAATACCCACCCCTCTCCTGTCTTCAACCTTCACCACCATGGACTTGACGTTCGTTACCGCCTCGAGAGAGTCCGAGACGTTGCAGCGAACCGGGACGACGGCGATGATTTTCGTCGTATCTCTCTTTGGTGTGTCCCACCCCACCCTCTGGCTCTCCTTCCGAGCTCGGCAAGTTTAACCCGCGGGTCGAAACAGCTGTATCATTTCCCTATATCTCTGCCCACACCACCCATGTTTCAATCCCACGTATCCTATTCTTCGTTGGAAAACACTTCGGAACGGGTGTTATCTTGTCGACAGCATTCGTCCATCTTCTCCAAGATGCCTTCAAATCGCTCAACAGCCACCACGTCAAAAAGGTATCCAAGATTGGAGATTGGACAGGGCTCATAGTGTGAGTGTGCTGGTACAGCCTTTGACGAAAAACCGACTTTAGATTACAGGCTCGGTTCCCTTCTGACCATATTCTTCATCGAGTGTACGCACCAACCTTGTGTCATTCGTTCATCTCTCACTTTTCACTACAGATATATCCTCCTCGTATGTCTCACGACTGGATCCAGAGCACGGCCACCATCACGGACACGTGCATGACCTGGAGGCGTCCCTCCCTTCACATCCCACTCATTCACATAACACCTGCAAATGTTCGCCATCCTCTGAACCCCACGAACGTACACCCCTGATAACGCCCCAACCAACGACCGTGCAACGACCCCAAACGCTGTCCGCCCATGAAACGTCGCAGATTTTCGACGGGCACCATCACTTCGAATCAAGAGCATCACACTGCACCGATGACCCAGTGTCACCACGTGTGCTACCAAAGCCGTTCGATAACGCCCAGGATGAGCATTCTGATGGTATTACGGTCCACACTCACAGAACAAAACCACTGTCCAGCCCGTACGACTCTGCTGAAGACGACTCTACGACTGTGGCTGCATGTTCACAAGACCAAAGCGAACAATCAGAACCGGAGAGCCGCGAAACCCCCGCGTCGTTGCCGCGCAGACAGATTGTCGGGATTTTGGTACATACTCGTTTTAACCGGAGGTCCGCAGCTAGATTGCTGACCGTGTGGGTAGGTTCTGCAAGTCGGAATCATGATCCACTCGTTCGTCATCGGTCTCACGTTGTCGATCACGTCCGGATCAGAGTTTAGTGAGTGTGCCCGCGCACAACCCCCGTCTGCTTCTGAAAACTGCCCATACAAGCTTCCCTCGTAACCGCCGTCACTTTCCACCAATTATTCGAGGGTCTGTCACTAGGCACACGGATAGCGACACTTCCCACCAACTCCCGAACCCTTCGATCGTCGATGATGATGTCATTCGCGACAACGGTACCAATCGGGATTGCAGCTGGACTGCTCTTATTCACTGGCTCATATGAAGGAGGTCTGTGTCTCCTGCATTTGTTTTTCAACCCCCATATCTGACCTGGTTCAACAGCCAAGATGAAACTAATACAAGGTGTTATGGCAGCTGTCTCGGCAGGCATGCTCATTTACGCGGCCTCCGTTGAGATGCTAGCCGGAGATTTCATTATGGACCCTTCACTGTGGAAGAGCGGTGTGGGTAGGCAAGCGTTAGCTTTGGTCAGCCTGCTGGTCGGTGCCAGTGCCATGGCACTCATCGGGTGCGTTGTTCTCTCTTTCCCTACCTCCCTTGCGTTCTGACGGAGGCCGGGACAGGTTATGGGGATAGATCGTTTGCGTTTACTATTCGGCGGATAATTCGGCTACGGGAGGCTCTGTATTTTTACGGTTCATCTTTATAGACGCTGCCCTCTCATCGTCCCATCATCACTTCGCGGTTGATGCGCTCGTGAAAAATGTGATTCACCCTGACAGACGTTGGCATACACGGATAAAGGCAACTGCACGTCGCACTCTGCCTCTGCCCCTTCTAGTGGTGTATAGGTGGATCAATCTGACTACTTCGTCCGACCCTTCCCCTTAGAACATTACATTCCGAGGTACCTGCCAAGGAACGCCTCTCTGATCTCTTTGCACCCTCTGCTTGATTGCATGGCCCTTCTTGGGTGGAGATTTCTGGGCTTTAGCGGGATGTGGTGCAGCTAGACCGCTTGGATTGCTAATGCTGGTCTTCTTCCCTTTCTTCAATCTACTCCTGCCTAACCCATACGCTATCAACCAGTTACTCGTCGAGTTTCCTTCGGTTATCTGTTCCCGCTCCGACCGAATTTCGTCCATTCTTTGTTGCGCTTCGGGGCTGGAAAGGCGTCGAGTGATTGGGTTTCAGGAGGCTTGGGCTACTTCCAGTACGTCGGTCTTTCTAGTGGCACACAAGACAACAATTTGCCCCGAGAAAATCCTTGATGTTGGGGACACCCTGTTTTTATGCTCTTCGGTAGTACGCCTGGCCACTCTGGCGACCTGTACGTGCTTGGGCACCTTAACATATGGGGAATCCGGTATGCAAGGAAGCTCGATGTATTTCTATTGAGCGGTACGGTACGTTGGTGTGTGGGGAAAATGGAATACGAAGACAGAAGACGTTCCGGTTGTGGGAAATCGTGATTAGCTCCCGAGGTAACAGTGGATGGTTGTGCCAAACGCCAAGGTACTTTGTAAACTGAAAACGACGGTTGCTTAGTGGACAGGTGTGACAACTAATGCTAGATTCTGGGCGTGGCTGTAGCTCGATGGTGGGGCAAGCGAACAGCTTCCGCTCTCGTGGCTGAGAGCATGATGATCCGGCTGTGGGTGGAAGTGTACGTAAGCGAACTTTCACAGCTTCTGGGGAGAGAGAGAGCCGCCGCACGTGGCAGCCACGCGAGCCCGGTAGTTGCTATAAGGTGTTCCTCCGAAGCGAGTCCGTCGTCCCCCACCTTGTCCGCCCCATTTGCTTGGAGCGAACAGACCGCAATCCCGCCTTCTACTCTAACGTCTACGACATCCTATACAAGTTACAGGCCATGAGGTTGTTGCTTGTTCCTCTCCTTCTCGCCGGCCTCTCAGCCACCTCCGTCACCGCCCACGAGTCGGTCAAGTCGAGGAAGTCCTTGGGTTTCGGCCCAGTGCACCCCCACGCCGTCTTCCGTAGCAACCCCTCGGACATCCCTCAGAGCTTTGGTGCTCCCCAGAGCGAGAACCCCCTCCAGCTCGCGCAGAACTTTGCACAGGGCCTCATCCCTCCCCACCTCGACGGTGCCGCTACCTTCGTTCTCCGGAAGGACTCTTACACCGATAAGAACACTGGTGTCACCCACGCCTACCTCCGCCAGTTTATCAATGGACTCGAAGTCGCTGATGGTGACCTCAACGTGAATGTCAAAGGGGGAATTATCCTTTCGTACGGAAACTCGGTCCGTAACGCGCAATCACACGACCTGCGCCCTCACTGACACGATTGACTATTTCAGGCTTATCAAGGCCCAGCCCCCGGCAACAACATCATCCGGACTTCTGCTCATCCCCACGCGGACTACTGTTCAGAATTGATCAACGAACTCGATACTCGCAATGCTCACTACAAGCGCCAGCTCAGCGGCGAACAAACTATTATGGAAGGGCTCGCCTCCTATCGTGATACCTTCCTTCGCCCCCTTGAATATATACTCGAGTCAACTTGCGCGTTCACCGACCTTCCTGAAATGTTCGTCTCCAAGGACCATAAGCTGGAAGACCCTCGTCACGCCCTACTCCAGTTCATGATTGCCGCCACTCCCGAGGACCACATGGTCCAGGACATCCTCTCCAAGTACGACGAGTATATCGACCACATGTCCTCCTACATGGACAGTCACTTCGTTGGCAGCGGAACTCATGTCCCCATAGAGCTCATCGACAACGTCCCAGAGACCGTCAACCCTGTCAAAGCTCGTCTGGCCTACATCCAGGTCCCTGATGGCGACAGCACCCACCTCGACCTGGTCTGGAAGTTCGAGGTTGAGATGAAGGATAACTGGTATGAGGCTGCCGTCTCCGCCCACTCTCCTCACAAGATCATCTCTGTTGTCGACTGGGCTTCCGATGCCCATGCTCCCGTTCCCAGGAAGGACAAGGTTCCCGCGACCTATAACGTCTTCAAGTGGGGTATCAACGACCCAAGCGAAGGCAACCGCACGATCGAGACGGAGCACGACGACAAGCTCGCCAGTCCTTTGGGCTGGCACTCCTTACCCGTCGCCAACGACCCATTCTCGTCCAACATCCGTTTTGCGCGCGGTTCTTTGATTCGTAACACCACTGTCACCTGGGGTAACAACGTCTTCGCCCATGAAAATTGGGAGGGTAAAAACGAATATCTTTCCAATTACCGACCAGACGGTGGAGAGGATCTCAAGTTCGACTGGATATACAATCCCCAGCCCACCACCGGCGAGGATGCTTTGCAGGAGGCTAGGAAATTCGTCAACGCCACTGTCACACAGTTGTTCTATACCTCCAACATGGTTCATGACCTCTACTACCGGTATGTTTCCCCCTCTTTACTAATGACAACACACAGCTGATCGCACACCCAGATACGGATTCGATGAGCCATCGGGTAATTTCCAACAGCATAACTTCGGCCGAGGTGGTGAGGAAAACGACGGTGTCATTGCCAATGCTCAGGATGGTAGCGGTTACAACAATGCCAACTTCATGACCCCACCTGACGGTCAGAACGGTCGCTGCAGGATGTACGTCTGGAACACTGCTACTCCTTACAGGGATGGTGACTTGGAGGCTGGTATCGTTATCCACGAGCTTACCCACGGTCTGAGCACCCGTTTGACCGGTGGACCCGCCAACTCTGGTTGTCTCGGCTGGGGTGAGAGTGGTGGTATGGGCGAGGGTTGGGGTGACTTTTTGGCCACCACCATCCGCAGTACCTCGAATTACTCAGACTACAGCATGGGTGCATGGGCTGCTAACCGTCCCAATGGTATCAGGAACTTTATTTACTCCACCGTAAGTCATTTTATGTGTTGCATCAAGTTCCGCACCTGACGTGCATCACTAGGATATCACCGTCAACCCCTCAACGTACAAGACTCTCGACAAGCCAGGTTACTGGGGTGTGCACGCCATCGGCGAGGTCTGGGCTGAGATCCTCTGGGTTGCCTCCCAGAGACTCATCAAGAAACACGGATTCTCGGACACCCTCTTCCCTCCCTTGGCCGAGGAGGATGGGACGATCCCCACTGGCGACTTCTACCGACCTCGCGAACACGATGCTGACGGTACCCCCAAACCTCTCGTTCCCAAGCACGGAAACTCTCTCATTACTCAGCTTGTCATCAACGCTATGAAGCTGCAACCCTGCAGGCCTTCGTTCTTCGAGGCTCGTGATGCCATCATCCAGGCCGACCAGATTCTCACCGGCGGCGAGAACTACTGCATGCTCTGGGAAGGATTCTCGGAGCGTGGTCTTGGTCCCGATGCTCGTGTTGAGGGTAGGACTCCATGGGGTGGAGGAATCCGAACCAACGATCATGCGCTCCCCAAGGCTTGCCAGTAGACGCATTGTCCGACGTTCCTACGATATATTATCTGCTTCTTGTTTCTCTGTACTTTTTCGATACCGACCATGTTCAATGGCTTATTCACATCAACAAGTCATCTCAGTATGCGTGTTCACAATTGTGACAGGTTTCCTGAAACCGAAGCCAATGATCCGCAGAGCAATACAATGGGCAACGAGCCGTCCCACACCGCACAACACCGGGGAGGGGAAACGTACTACATCGAACGTATATGTTAGCCACTTCAAACCCAAAACTCCAGAGTTTGAGTTTGAGTTTCGAACACCAACTAATTTGAGATGGGGATCAGCTCAAACCTGAGCACGAAAGTGAAACCCTTGGATGAAGACTTGGGTCGACTGCTCTCAGAAGTCCCGGTTGGGTCGAGGTGGGCCATGGAATGGAGAATGTGATCCCTCGTATCACTTCCGTCACCCAAGTACACGCAGAAGACGTCACTCAGCGAGTTGGGGCTGCATTCTGTAGAAGACGGTCTATCGAAACGCAAACAGCTGTAAAAATATCTAGGATGCGGAGTGGCGAATTGGAGGCGTGGGGAGCTTAATTCATTTACGGGTGGAGAGACCTTGCAAGCAAGGTAATTTCTGGCACTCGTTGCAACTCAAATTTTGAAGAACAATCACACTGAAAAATATCCCTGGTGGGGAAAACATATGCGGGTGGGCCTAAGGAGAAAAGGGAAGAGGAAGATACGTAGATTTACACAGGATGGAGTTTACACAAGTTTGGGTTTACGCGGGATAGAGTTTACACAGGATAGGGTTAACATGTTATAATCATTACTTACCATCGGACGAGCCGCGGCTGCTCTCGATGGACGTGTTCTTCTTCTCGAGACCGAAGTCTTTCCTGTTGGCCTGCTCGTTCTCGAGCTGCTCAACGTATCGCTTAATGACGATACAGATATCTAGGAGAGGGAAAGGGGGAATTAGATGGAGTTTTGGCTAAAGGTGGTAGGGAAATGGGCTTACAGAGCTCGATGAGAAGGCCAATAACGTTGCTGACGAGGAAAGAAGTCTTTCTACCCACGTCGAATGCTGAGCTACAAGGATAGTCTTTGAGGTCCCTGTAGCACCGAATCAAGGAGCCCGTAGGGAACGAGAGGGCGAACGTGAATCCGGCCAAAGGAAGCCAGAATAGGAAGCAGATCCAGACGAGAATCGAGTAAGTCTTGACCATACGGCGGTTTCGGATCACCGAGCCGATGAATCTACAGGGGAATCGCCACGAATAAACACACAGTCGCAAAAAAAAAAAAGCACAGGGGAATCGAAAAACGTACCCGAAGAGAGATATAACGGCGATGGCGACGAAAACAACACCGGCGATGATCATACCGATCATAGCACCGGACGTGACTTTGACCCCAGAGTCAATCAAGGGGTCCGGTTGTGCGTCGACGGCTAATGGACATGATAAGGATAAACGGGACCAGAAAGGAGAGGAAAGATCACGCACTGTGGATAAACCAGAAAAACATACCAGCAGCAAAGCTGCTAAGAATGAGGGACAGGAGGGAGGAGATGAAAACGACGACCCCAACGGGAATGCAGCAGCAGGAGTATCTGGGGTTATCCATCATGTTATCGTCGAAAACTCGTGAGTTTATTGAGGGGGGATGAGCGTCCGCGAGTCCCTGGGAGAAGGAGGAGGTGAAAGGAGGAAGCGGGGACAGACAACGAACTGATGAACGCTGCCATTCGGTCTTAAATCCGACTCTCGTTAGGTTGGGGTGGGTTGTGAAATGGATAAAGTTATCCATCGCATCACCGTACTATATAGCCAGGTACCACTACTCCACATCAAGGAGAGCGGGAGAAAGAAAGTCCAGTCAGATGTTCTACTAGCTAGCTCGTTGTTACAGGAACTAATCTCCCTGGCGCCCGGATTGAGGGAGAGGTCGACCCGGCGATATAGGGTTTGGCATCCCGGGCAGTCGATCCGATGTTTTGTGTAGAAACACTCGTGTGACGAGCACAAGTCGACCGATGAGGCCTGAGGTCATAGGCTGGAATCCAGCCTCAAGCTCAGAGCTCGGATTTAGAGGGAGGAGAATTCGGGTTTAGAGAGGAGGGGGGGTGAGCTCTGTGAGGTCAGAGCTCGCGAGAGGAAGTTTCCCCAAATACCCGGTATCGGGATTACGAGTCAAGTCAGGTGTTCTACTGGCCAGCGTACCGTCTGTGGTTTGGTGGACGAAGGAAAACAAGTGGCCGGCGCTCACTCCTATCACACCTCGCCCGAGTGGCACAAGCGCGCCCTCTCCCGGCTTTTGACCCAGAGTTCCTCATTCACGGGCTGGACCCCAAAAAGGCGGGAGATCAGGATAACGGAGGTATTCCAGATCTTGTTTGTCCCACACAATCGAACAGATAATCTCCTATTAGGCTGGAATCCGGCCTCAAGTTCAGAGCTTGGGTTTAGAGAGGGGGGGATCTCTGAATTGAGATAGCTCATGAATCCATCAGCGTTCACAAAGCACCGTACCAGCGCTCCGAAGCACTCCCGGTATTGAATATCGACAGCCAGTTCCAAACACACCGAAGCTTATTTTTTTCTCACTGACTTGGGCGGGATGGGTAACATTCATCATGCTTGGAATAAACCCTACTTTATTTAATGGTACACTACACAAAGCCTTACGGCAGCGCATCAGTGTGCCCCTATGGGCCGAACATTTTAACGGAAGCGTATTTATAAAAAAGTGCACTGGTAGAACCGCTCCAAATCGCTTGGAGGCGCACGGAGTGAATCGTGGTTCTACTGAAGTGCGTAGGCCCCTGATGGTGGTAATAATCGTAGTATTGTCTGAGCGAGGAGCCGCCGGTGAAAAAATCATAGGCGGGTGGGGCTAAGGATAAAAGGGGCATAAGTTGGGAAAGAGAAGATACATGCATTTACGCAGGAAAGGGTTCCATATTATAATCAGTGCTTGCTGTTCAACGACCCGCAATCGCTCTCGGTGTTCTGGAGGGGATAGTTGGACGTGTTCTTCCTGTTGAGACCGAAGTCGTTCCTGTTGGCCTGTTCGTCCTCGAGCTGCTCAACGTATCGCCTAATGACGACACAGGTATCTAGGAGAGGGGAAAGGGGATTAGACGGAATTTTGACTGGAGGTAGTAAGGAAATGGGCTTACGGAGCTGGATGAGAAGGCCAATAACGTTGTTGGTGGAGAAACCAGTCTTTTTACCCGCGTCGATCACCAAGCTACAAGGAATCTCGTTGAGGTCCACGTAGCACCGAAGCAAAGTGCCCTTAGAGAACGCGAGGGCGAACGTGAACCCAGTCAAAGGGAGCCATAACAGGAAGCAGATCCAGACGAGAATCGAGTAAGCCTTGATCATGCGGCGGTTTCGAATCACCGAGCCGGTGAATCTGTAGGGGGATCGCTCCGTGAGTAAAAACGCGATCACGGGAAAAAAAGTACAGGGGATTTGGGGAACCTACCCAAAGAGGGAGGTGATGGTGATGATAGCGAAAACAACACCAGCGACGATGATACCGATCCTAGTGCCAGACGTGATTTTGATCCCGGAGGTGACCAAGTCCGGTTGCATGTCGATGAATAGTGGGCGCGATGAGGATAAACTGGACCAGAAGGAGAGGAAAAACTACGTACTAGAGCCGAACCAGAAAAATGCGCCAGCAGAGAAGCCGCTGCAAATGAGGGATAGGAAGGAGGAGATGGAAACGGCGGCCCCAACGGGAATACAACAACGGAAATATCTGGGGTTGCCCATCGTGTTATCGTCGAAAACTCGTTGGTTTACTGAGAGGGGGTGCTTCGCGAATTAGATGCGAGCGTCCACGAGTCCCTGGGAGGTGAGGGAACGGGAGACAGATAACAGAGATGAAAAGAGGAAGCAGATAACGGACTTATGAGTGCTGCCGCCTAGTCTCTGGTCCAACCGTTCTGGGTTTTAAATCCGATTCTCGTTGGATTGGGGTGGGTCGTGAAATGGATAACGTTACCCTTCGTGCCACTTCCGCACTAGTCAGGTACCACTCAGGTACTAGTACTACACATCGAAGAGGTCCATGCCATGAGCCCGACTTGGTTGCACGTTCCTCGCTTTGAGAAAAGCGAGGATGGGGGACGTGCGGAGCATGAGATGGGAATGGGTTCGTGCTCTTGTGCGCCGAGGGGAAAGGCATGTGAAGAGGACGGGAGAAGGAAAGTCAAGTACAATGAGATCAGATGTTCTGTTTGTTGGCAGCTGGTTGCAAGACACATCTCCTGGGAGCCTGGCACTCCGGGGAATCGACCCGATATTTTGTGGGCACCAGTCGGCCGATGAGATCAGAGCTCATGAGAGGAAGTTTCCCCAGATGCCAGGATTGCGGACATGGATGACAGCCAGTAAATCAAGCCAAACCACTATATGGGTTTACGTAGCGTTATTCTGTGGTTTGGTGGACGAAGGAAAGCAAGAGGCGATTCACAATTTCACATGCGAGTCTGCGAGGAATGGAGTGCGCTGATCAGCCAGATGCTCACGTGCCCGCCACGAACCGAGTGGACATTCAAGGGAAGGAGCCGAAGGGTGTCTGCTCGTGCACCACCATTTCCTCGCCCTCACCGATGGCTGCCACAAACCCAATCATCAACTGCAAACTGCTGCTAATCGGAAACTCTTCCGTAGGCAAGAGCAGTCTCCTCATGCGATTCTCTGACGAACAGTGGTTGCCTGAGGACGAGGCGAGTGCCACGATTGGAGTCGACTTCCGTGTCAGTCGAAGAACACCATCCTCCTGATTCCCAGTGCACTGGTGGCTGATTGTCTGCGCATCTCAGGTGCACAAGATGGAGGTCAAGGGGAAGAAAGTCAAACTCAGCATTTGGGTACGGATCTCCGCGCCGCTGCCGTATAACCACTAGTGCACTCCACTGAGGCTTTATGTACATGCAGGACACCGCCGGGCAGGAACGTTTCCGAACCATAACGTCTTCATACTACCGTGGGGCACAGGGCGTTATTCTGGGTATGTCTTTACCTCACGCACGGGTGCAGTATCCTCATTCAGATGCCTTGATCTTAATCCAGTGTACGATGTGTCTAACAGGGAGACCTTTGAGGCCCTCCCGCGGTGGTATAGCGAACTTGAAACCTACGTTTCCGAGTCCGTCGTCAAGATCATCGTCGGAAACAAGGTCGACAAGGTCCGTCTTTCACTACCTCCACTGCGCCACCTTCTTGACGCCCCGTACAGGAATTCTCCCGACAAGTATCAACGTCTGAAGGCGAGGCTTTTGCCCGTCGTATGAGCTCTCTTTTTATTGAGACATCGGCAAAGACTGCAGTCGGAGTTAGCGAAGCATTTAAGGAGGTAGCGGAGAAGATCCTTGAGACCCCCGAGCTTTGGGCTCCGGTCACTGGTCAGTCCACTGGTGGTTCCGCAGGCGGGAACAGGACCAGGGCAAACGACGATTTCATGCCGGGCAATATTGATCTTAACTCAAACGAGCCTCAATCCCAGGAGGGCTGCTCTTGCTGAACCCATTAATTCCTCATTTCGACTCATGACCTGCCCACGCTCCGTAGACATACCGTTGTAATAATGTAATACGTCTCCTGATCTACATACCACATCGCACGGCTTCCGCCAAGAAGCTGTTTATCCCACACCTATAAAGTTTGCTGATATGAAAGAAAAGAGTCCAAGAGTCGATAATCTAGTACAGTCGGTGTCTCGACGACTCGGCCATTATGGGGACCGGTCTTGTATTATCACCGCACAAACAGCTTTTTGGAACGCAGTGGTCTTGCTGCACCCACACGCCCAAACTCATGCTGATAAACTACATAGGCTTCGCGTAGGTGGTCTGGTGACAGCGGTCCCGTCTCGCCTCTCCGAACTTGCACGGCACGTGCTGGTGGATGGTCAATGCTGCCCGTTGCTGATACTTCTTGGCTCACCTCTCTCTATGATCTCTCCAACGAATACCTTAGAGAAACCCGCGACTATTTGCGCAACGGGTTGAGATACTTGCTGACCCAACGTCTGTTGGATCAGCTGGTGAAGGGGGGTGGTCAATGACGCGTCGGGCATGTTGTGGAATCCCATCGAACCTTCCTAACAGCTTGTTTGGGCAATGCATGTCGCCTTGAGGCTTCAAATTGGTCGTATTGTTCTGGGGTAAAACTCTCCATGAGGACCCTTTTAAACGTCGGGATCAGTCCGGGGTATACTCAAATCCAGAAGGCCGGGAACGTACTTCAGATTATCCTTAGATTGACTTTGGAACGAGAGTTGAGCCGAGTAATCATCGTCAGCCATGGCCGGCAGCATCTCATCCTCGTCATCTTCCGCCGGAACCTGCACCGTGATCATAGATGCAACAGGGGTAGGGTGGAGTGCAGTCGTAGAAGTTGTCCCCGGAAGGTTGAGCAATCCAGTCCCCGGAGTGGTCGTAGGCTGAGGATTCGGGGGTACGATGGTACTCTGCCATGTCAGTGTAGTCGGTATAGATGGCCCAGCGACTGGCTGAGGGCTAAAGGTCGATGGTGCAGGGGAATCTGGGGCGGGCGTGGCGGGGGTCGCGAAACCCTTTGGCTTCCTGCCGCGTTTCGACCCCGTATTTCCTCCTCCCCTGTTCTTCGACGCTGGGGTCGGTGTCTGGAAAGAGGCCGAGACTGTATAGTTCGTAAATGGCGTGGACATCGTCGATTGTCAAGACGGTGAGGAAGAGAGTGTTGCGTCAAATTCTCACGGACACTCCTCTTTGCGGTCCGCCTCGTGTGGCCATGACGCAGACACCCGTACCGGAACCTTACAGCCCATCGCTCTCTCCAGCCTCTTCCCCTGTATCCTCTCACTCTTCTCTACCCGAGTACGATGAACCCGGCGAAATCATTCCCGGCTCGCCAGCGATGGCTGTGATCGAAGACCCCGCGCTGGGTGCTGATGCGATACAAAATAAACAGCTCGACACGGTCAAGTGTCAGTGGGAAGGCTGCATTCGCGAATTTGCGTCCTTAAAAACTCTGATTGAACACCTTCATACCGGTGCGTTGCAGATTCACTTGTTGACCCACGGCTTCATTGAATCACGCCCCTAACCAGACCATGTCGGAACCCACAAGTCGAATTACTACTGCGAATGGTCCTCGTGCTCACGTAGAGGTATATCCCAGACGTCCCGGTTCGCTCTCATCTCGCACCTCCGCTCCCACACCGGTGAAAAACCATTCAACTGTCCACGACCGGGTAAGTCCCAGGTCTTGACGCTCCGTTCAGGTCTGCACCCGCTTACGGTATTGAACAGAGTGCGATAAGTCGTTCTCGCGGTCAGACGCGTTGGCGAAACATATGCGCCAGATTCATGGTATGGAACCCCCTGCACCAGGTCGGGGAAGTACACACAATGGAGCAGGGAACGCGCCAGGAAACAGCGCAAGCGTTGCTTCAAACTCAGCAAACCCTGTGCTCGTTTCAAGATTCGTACCCGGGAAGCGACTAAGGCCTGACGAGCCTGATGTTCCTCGGCCGATCGTACGCCATGGCCAGCATGTTGTCACGACGAATCCCTGGGGCGCCCCACAGCTGCCACAACTCCAGGGAAAAGAGCCTACATCATATGAGGATGACGATCAGACCCCTCGTTCACCGCTTTCCAGCCCGAATGATCCTGAATCTGAAGGTATCCCCTTGCACCTGTGGGAGCTACGTGATCCACAGACAGGTTTGATCATGGGACGCTCGCCCGCCATGGTACGATATCTGATCATCAAGGCGAAGCACAAACATGCGTTGCAGGAGCATGAGTGTTTGATAGAGGAACTCCGAGCTGTGAGGGCTGAACAGAACTACTGGTACGAAAAGAAGGAAGAATTGTTGGATGAGTTCTTGAAGGCGAATTTCGGGTACATTTCACCTTTTTGAAGTTTGCCAAGGCTCTGACGGCATGTTTGATAGGGCTCAAGCAGAACCCTTGTTACGAAGTACGGAGGTGAGGCCCAAGCCAGAGTCACTGGTGCTTAGCGATTAATACCGCGCCATACCTGTAATGTCCGTTGTACCTGTTTCTGCGCCCACGGCTTGAATACGAGCTATTTCAGTGATGCTATGTCTAGTACCAGACGAGCAGAATCCATGCTGTTGAGACACATTCGGAAGGTAATATACAACAAAGAGACAAAGGCACTGGGAGAGTTTGAGACGTGCCATGCTCGTTCCTCTCATAGAGTTTGGACCCGCGCCACTGCATGATTGCATGATCGATTGATCAGGTCATTGCATCAACAGCCGTGGGTCCGAGGCTGGCCCGCACGGCTTGGATAAGGGCGTTCTTGCTTGATCCATCCCTCTTCTTCCTGAACCGCCACCACCGCCACCTCCGCTGTCTCCTCTTTACCTACTCCCTGCCGCAATGACTATCCTCCAGAATTTTCGCCCCATGACAAGAGCCAAAATGGCTCAGCTATCCCTCCCGGACATTCGGGCGTACGCCACTGTAAGATCGACGCGTGCCACCCAGGGTGTGGCGTCTATGCTGACCGCGTCGGTCTGTCTTCTAGGCGTACAAAGTCCCCGCCGATGTTATTGAACATGGAAATATCGATGAACTCCTCGATCTAATCTTCGAACTCAGACCGCGCCACCCCAGTGAATATCCCATAAACACCCCGCACCTGTTCACGCATAAGATCGCACGTACGCAACAAGACCGCGACGAAGAGCTCCGTAGCCATAAACCTTATGCCGGATTTGCGTATAGGGAGAATATAGCCCGCTTTCGTAGGGCAACAAGTTGGATTGGGCGCCCCCTGGGACCTAATGAGGAGCAGGGTGGCCAGAAAGAGGGAGCCATCAGAGGACAGCCCAAACTAGGTGAGACCAAAGGCAAGGAGCCAGGGTACCCTTCAGCACACCATGAGGACCTGCTGGTGATGGGACAACCTGTGGCTTCCTCAAGCAGGACGCCCATCTACGAACAACCTAATCCCCTCGCTGAGCATCCACAAGAGAAACTCAGCCCGCTCTCCAACCCCTACCACCTCACTTTCTCAAGTCCCTAACCAAGGTGAGTTGGCGGTGATTCTCGGCCAAATCATACTGACGACTCTGAAGACCCCCTTCTCGCCCTTGCGGCTCCACTTCCCTCCAACGACGACCCAACGCCTTCTCAACGTTCGTCTCCCCATTCTCCCCTGCCTATGCCTGTTCTTACGATTGTCGTGTTGTTCTAGCTGAGAAGCGTACAAACCCCAGTATTCCGACCTCCCACAAACAGAGAACAGGTAGCCGCGGCAGCCAGCCAGAAATGATCGCGGAGGAGCGGATGGAGTTCATCAGGAAGGAAAGCCGGGGGGATCGACCCCCTCCCGCACCTCCTGCATTAGGTTTCGAAGTCACCGATGATCTCAGTAACCTCAAATCCGCTCTTGAGGAGCACCAGGAAGCCACGGAGGCCAGGCCAAACCCCTCTCGCATCATTGTCGACGACGAGCTCTTTGACCTTGAGTTCACTCCCGACATGACCCGAGCTGGCAAGGAAGCTATCATCTGTGAGCGATATGCCATTGCCATGTCCAACCACAAGATGATCGAGCAGATGCTCGCCGAGGCCGAGGCTGAGGTGAAGCAAGCGCTGTGGCAACTCACCGCCATCCAACCACAACTCAACACTGCACACGACGATATGCAGGGGTTTCTCGACAAATCCGCTGCCTTGACTGGCCGTCCCAGCATTATAAGGCAGGCAGTGTTCGACTGTGAGAAGATGGCTAAGGATGCATGGGAACTCGAGTGGAATGAAGAGTGGATTTCCACCAAAGACGACGAGAAGGAAGACGAAATGATGAGAAAAATCGCCCAAGCTCGCGCGGCTGGTGTCCAGTTATCCCCCTCCCCCTCCCCGCCAATCTTCCGAAGGTGAGTTCCTAATCCGTCAGAGGTTCTCGTAGCCAATGGTTTCTGACAGACGTCCATCCGGTCCTAGTCGAAAGCGCACTCGCGATGAGGTCGAAGACGAACTCGAGTATGCAGATGAAGAGGAGCTGGGGGTCGGGACTCCGGAACCCGACCCAAAACGACCCCGGACCGAGAGTTCCGGTGCGAGCACCGCTCCCTCGAGCCCATCTCCCAAGGCTAAGGACAAAGGAAAGGGTCGAGCACTCGCGGCGGAAGATAGCTATACGCTACCCTTCCCCTCCAGTTCGTTTCACATGCCTCCCCGTACCATGCCACGATTCGGTCCTAAGGATCGGTGCAACGTATGCCCCGTTTACAAACCCGCCGTCCCCGGCTATGAACCTCCCCAGCCTGAGGACGGGAACCAACCGGAACAACACGATGGCGGCCATCTACCCCCCTCCGACGAAGATGAAGCCGGGCCGGAACCAGATCAAGGTCAAGCACATGGTGACAATGGCGGCGAGGAACAAATCGGTGGAGGCGGAGGTGGACATCATGAAGTCGGCAACACCGAGGAACTTCCCACCCAGAGCACAACTGAAATGCATCGAGGAGCTCCGCCTCCCGCTGCACCCCAACCACAAGCTCCACGACGGGGGGACCCTTGGCAAGTTCTGCGTTACGATCGCGCCGTTTGGACGGGTTATGTCGTCACGGACCACACGCGGATGCCCTCCGATTTGAAACGGCCGGTCGACTGGTCGATCATGGGTCCGCGACACCCGAAAAGCGCAAACTTCAGAGAATGGGACGATGCATTGGAGGAGCAAAACCCGTGGCATCAGGGCGGACGTCCGATCTTGAAACATTAATAGCAGCTGCGGGTAATTAAAGCAGAGGCTCCAATACCCCCGCATCAACACATGTACCGCTCGCGTTGGTCTCACGCCGGGTCGCGATGCCGTCCTGTTCCTATAATGTTATACCTTACTTCCATTATTTAATATTCACCTATACTTCTGCCGACTCCAAACTCGATCTCTAAGCATATGCAATTGAAGGAAGATGTGATTCCCATTTTTATTGGAGAGCAAGCGATCGTACGCCGAGATACACACGGCCTCTAATACAGACACAGTCTAAGAGAGGATAGAGAGAACCGCAGAACGCAAACCCACGGAAACTGACACCACCGTTGTGAGGGGAAACGCAAGATAAGAATCCCGATCACAGAACGCATTACAACAGAGGGAGAAGAAAGAAAGCAGAAGTTTATGGAAACAGTGGAGTACAAGGCGAAATTACAGCTCATGGATGAGGACGAAAGGCTCATGTTCAGGAATCGGGGTCGTGAGGGAGTGGCAGAAGGGGACTACAATTCGGAAAGAGGTGAAATGAGCCTGGGGGGATGGAAGGAGAATGGAAGGCCGCAGGGAAAATGATTGACAGAATAAAGACATCTAGAAGAGTCGCAGGGAATGACAAGACAGCGGAATGAAGATAGTGGTAGTGGGTACTTGAAGATTATACAATGACCTTCACGCCTTCGAACTACTACATGAGCGAGGGGAGATAAATATTTTGGGTCGATAGCGTCCTGCTCGACCAGGTGATTAATGGTGATTCGCCGATCCCCACATTGTCATCGTGAACGGCTGAGCCAGCTGAGGTTGCATGGTGATATGAGGGGGTTGGTAGAAATTTTGGTGGGAAAGGTTGGTGGAAGGGGAATGGTGAGGGATAATGTGTGTCTCCTGCTGTTGCTGTTGTTGCTGTTGCTGGCGTGTTGCGTTGAGAGTGCTCGTTCTCTTGCCGATCAGGCACTCGTGTTGGCCACTAGCGAGGAGTGCCAGTCCGAGGGCCCCGTGCTCGCCACTATGCTGGTAGTGATACCTAAGACCGTTCATGTTCTTGTACCTCCTTGCACAATCACCGACACCGCAAGCGTAGGGGCGGAGCCTCTTCTCGATTTCCCGGACCTCGCTATCGCTCATGCCCTCCTTCAACATCTCGCCTTCCTTGCAGGGGGTAAAGTTACAAGACCCATGGGTTATGTGGTACTTCAACCCGTTAGCCTGCTTGTAAGACTTGTTGCAATTGGGCTTGGGGCACTTGAACGGTTTGGTCACCATCAAGGAACTGGTGGGACGGGAAACGGTGGATGAGAGCGAGTTCGTCCGCAGTGTTGACTGAGAGGTCGTCATGGTGGCAGTGAGGTTCCCGGGGACATAGGTGGGTGAGCTCGGCGTCGGAGAGTTGACTCTAGAGCCATCGGGGCTGTTCGCAGGAGTGGTTCCCACAGAGGAGAGGAGGAGTGCCGGGGTGACAGTACCGCTCCGTCCGTTGACAACAATGCCCTCCTGGTCGTCAGCACTAGCCAGAGCCAAGGCGTACTCCTTTGCGCGGGCGTAAGCGGAGAGGACCTCGGTCTGTTCAACACCGCGCTTGTTCCGTCGGGACGCCGAAGAAAAGGCGTTCACGGATAATCCCGAACGACTCGGAAGGACGGTGGTAGTGTCGAACGCAGAAACCGTAGGATATGGCATCAGGGGCGTATGAACGGGAGTATCAGGAGGGGACGATCCGCTGGAAGAAGGGCCGCTGCTGTGGTCCATCTCCATCTCCATATCATCGGGATCAAAGGGGCCCTGGGGCGGATAGTATCCGGGACCGAGCTGGTTGGTAGGATATGGAATGATTGGGGTGTTGTAGGTACCAGTGCGGGGGTCCCAAACGACCACATGACATTCTTCAAAGTGCTCGACGAGCGCATGAAGGTCGTTCAGTTGAAGACCGCAACACGTGTAATCACGGCACTACGGGCGGTAGAAGTGAGTCTAGAAGCAGGTAGAGCGCCAACGTCAAGACGGACCATGTCTTCCTCTCTTCCGACGATATTGAGAGCGTTTAACAAGGAGCCTCTGTCGCTCTCTATGCTGGAGCTGACGCGGGTAGCCTTGAAGTCGGTTGGGCTGGAAGGGAAAGAGGACGAGGTTAGAGAAAGTTCTAGGGAGATGGGGACTGTATATAAGGGCACGGCGGAGCAGCCGGGGACCAATGGATGAATACAGAAGCAATCTCTTCAATCAGGACTGAGCAAAGGATACACTTTGTCGCCTGGTGCGGGAACATCCGGGTGATGCATGTGTTTGGACAGTAAACGTAAAAGTGAGGTCAAAGTCCGGCCGAAGCCGAGCTTGTATAGATGAACCTCATCCGGGATTGTCATGATCACGACATCGCGTGGATGGGTAATGAGAGTGGAGGAGTGGATTGAACCATTCGACGGTCCGGGGGCGACGGACGTAAGGAAGAAGGTGGTTCAAGCGCGCCACTGGTCATCCTTTGGAGAGGCAGGAAATGAATGAGAAAGGGATTCCCAGCGCTCTAGATCAAGCGCCGGGGCATGGGCGATATAACCCTCGAATGGTGCGGATCATGACAGGGTTCACGGGGGATAGCGTGGACAGCCACAGTGGGACTCGGGGCGAAAGCGAATATGGGTGGAACAGATACTCACTCTAATGGACCAAGCAGCTGACCGGGGGAGGAACCAGGGTAGAATCTGCTGCCAAATGAGCCAGCCTTCCAGGTCTGGGGAGACTCAAGAAACTTTCGGGTATAAGAAGCAGGATTAAAGGGGCTGTTCGTGAAGGAACCCATGACGATGTCGTTTAGTTGGGAGGCGGATGAAGTTGCTTGATTTTGGTTGTCTTGAGGGAGGAAGGTGATCGGCAGGGCGGCAGACATGTTTTTTTAGGGGGGCGAGTGCTTAAAGCACAGGGGAGGCGGGCCTAACGAGGCGGGGGAGACGGGACGACGGCGAGGTCGATAGGGGCGGGCGTGGATTAGAGAGAGAGGATGTTATGTACCCAAGTAGACAGGACTCCGGATATTTACGTCCCCTGACTCTTCCGCCACCGCTGACTACCTTTTACGGAAGGAACAAACAATGCCAAACACAGGCCCCCCACCACCCACCTCCTCCGTCCCTCCTGTTTCTGGTGGTCCAGCGGGTCAGATGTAGCCTTTCCGTCCAACGATCTGTGGTCCAGGTAGACCCGCTGTTGTGCTCGACGCCGTGGCCCGTCCTAGCCAGTCGCTGTCGGACAATGCAGGCGCCGTAGCTGTCCGGAACGGAACCTCGGCCCGATGCTACATCGCATACCTCCTCGATCAGATTTGATGTACGGATCTCCAGCCGTTTCGCGTCTGCGTGGAAGGTGCGAGGGGCAGATGATTGCCTGTATGTAACACATCTCATCGTACTGGTGGTTTAGCGCGCCACGAGGATTTCCCATCAGTCGCCCAGCATGTTTGTGGCCAGCCCGGACCCTTTAAAGGCCCCAGACAGGCTAGGCACATCGCATCCGAATCGGCATTGGGCGGTCGAAAGTCGCGCACTTACACCTCCGTAGGGGATCTGTAACGGACACACGAGACACAACGCCGTTCTGGGTGCGACTCGTCGTGTACCACATGACCGTTACGTTAACAACGCCACGGTTCATCTTGGTTGCGGTGCTGAGGAGCTGTTGCCGTCAGGCTCGACACACCCACGACTTGCCCAGGGTTCTCAGACTTTTGATAGTGGATACCCGGTACCTCATGTTGCGGAGGCTACGGACGATTGGTCCGGCCATCTGTCTTTTGGCTTGTAAGCGAGGTTTAGATTATCCTGAGGTAATCTCCCGTTGCTCGACCTACCACCCGTTCGTTGCCAGGATCCTATACCAATGTTCGATCCCAACAGGGTTTATGATCAAAATCGACGTAGGTTATTCAAAAGGTTAAAAATTTTCACCATCATCAACGGATCGTTCGACTGGGGAGAGGGCGTCACATATTCACCGGCACGTGCCTCGCTGCAGGTGAGACCAACGTCGCTCCTCAAGGCCTCACCTCGCGAAACCCTGGTGGTTACTCGGATCCACACAACGCTGACATCATACCCGTACCGTGTCGCAAAGGTCGCCGTAAGGTAACAGTTGTGAGAACCCATCGCCTATATATGTTGTCGTTGGTCAACAAACCAAAGAACATGTCCATCGGATGAGCGAACTCCGGACCCCGGAAATTAGAAATGTATCACAGAACATATGCGGGTAGCAACTGTGGCCATACTGTGCGGCTAGACCAGTGCCGGCATACCTGTTCACTCCCCTCAACTTGCCCAATGCCCATGGGAAATTTCCACCCTAGCCCCCGTGGTCTAGCCACCCCGGGCAATCGGAGTACATCCTGACCTGTTCTCTCACGGATTGAATGCTGAAACCCAGGCTTGACACATTGTTCGAGTCCGCCCACATCCTTATTGACACTTGCCAGCTCACAGCATTATGGGCGCGGACGGACCACAGCGCGATCAGACCCGCAAACCCGCAAGGATCACGGGCAACTTCGTGTCGAATCGGACAGAAAACAAAAAGCACCGATGCCATTATCTATCATCAACCAGACAGAGTTTGTACAAGATTAGAAACCCAGCCGCCATCAGCAATGTGGGTCCCAACCGAGCTGTTCGCTCCCTCGTGACATTCCCACATTCCCTCGCCTTGCTCTACCCTTGACACCATCAGAGACTCGCCGGGTAAACGTATTGGGAGGAAAGCACATTCGTGGTGGGGAGTTGTCGGTGATTTCGCATAGATCACAGGTGGATCGGTCAGCTGCGCCGCTTTCTGGTTCTCAGAGCACCAGATAGAGAGGGAGGTCGAACAGTGTGCCAAAGCCCTGGAGAGCGGGGGGTTCGAAAGAAAGAGTGCGGCAGAACCAATCAGGGGAGTGTTGGGCGGTCCAGAGTACAGGGGAGGGTACACATGCATGTCTGTGGCAGACTCCAGCGAACAAACATCTGAAGGAAAGGCGAACTGGTCGGACTCAAGAACCCGGACCTGGGCTGTCTTCGGGTGCTTTGAAGGCGGTGCAGGGGGTGCGGGTGTTGTACACGGGTCCTCCAGGGGTTTGGATAAGTTGCCGGCAGACTTGTTTAAGAAGTCCTCGAGGGGTTCTTGAGGGCGATCCGACGTAGACTCTAGTCCTCTTGATTCCAGATGAGAGGAAAGTCGATCAAGAACGGGGGTGACATTGCGCATTTGCACGTTCTCTGCACCACCATCGATAGAAAGATCTCCTGTATTGAATCAGAGTATCAAGACGCTGGGCTTCATCGATAAACGTAACTACTTACCATAAAGTCCTCGCTTCTTGGCGTTCCCGAGGGAGGCTACTCTTCGACCGTCTCTCTGAGGGGGTAGAATGACTGAAGTGTTTTCAGATTTGCCATTGGCCGAGCTAGCGACGACGAGGCAGGCGACGAAAAGAGCAGAACCGGATGCAATCCTCATGATGGAAAACGAATGCGAGCAACAGTGACTTTGAAGTTCTCTCCAGGAGAAGGTCGAGACGAAAGTTGAGAAGACAGGAGAAGCGTCGCTTCGACAATTTTTATTTCGTCTTTCAGGGGTAATCGGCAATCCTAGGTTCCGCCTTTCTAGTCCCGGACGGCGTCATTGATGACATTGACGAAATGAGGTCGTCGTGGCTGGCCACGGGTGAAGAGGACGTGGGCGGTGGCCGTGGCTGTCGGAGAGTTCTGATCGTCTGCCACCTTGCTTACCCCCGCATGGAGGCCATGTCCACCATCCTCGTTGCACCCGGCCGGTGCTTTGATGACGATGAGAAATAACTATATAGCTCGGAAATACGAGGGGGCCCCGTTTTTCATCTTTAGCACGCCGAAATGTCCATCCAATCCCTCAGAGCCTCGCTGACGCTTCTCGACGCCACTCCGAACGCCCAGTTGTCGCACAGTGCGCCGCCGAGGACGATCTACCACCAAATTGCCCAGGATGTGATGCTCATACAAGGGATCCATGATGCCGTCGAGGAGGCACTCGCAGACGTTCGTGAATTAGTGTCATCGGACCCGCTTGTTGATCCTCGCCGCCGGTGCCTCTTGCATCTCCAACAGAATCTGACGGATATCGCACGAATATCGGAAAACGTTCAGGAGAGGATGTCACAGTGAGTTGCAAGCTTCTTCCGACACTTCGAGCGCGAGGTTTCTCATGGGCGGCCGTGAAGGAACATCATCAATCATGCATCAACCTCCGGGGTACCAATCATCATGGAAGAAGAACCTGTCTTTCAACCGGTGACCGAATCCTGTAGGAGTGCGCTCCCCCCGACTACTTCTGTCCCAATACCTCCCCCATGCATCGCAAATTCGGACGAAGCGGTTGTCTTTCGCTGGGGACCCCTCCTTGAACGATCAGATTCGAGACCTGTCACAGCACCTCCCCCGCCGGAAAATCTGGTGCCGCTGTATTAGACAGTCCTCGAAAGTCGACTGAAACGCAAGGCGTCCGAGGAGGACGACAATCAGACTCCTAAACCTTCTCCAGCAAAACGACCGAGGCGCGATCCTAACGGCTCTACTTATCTGCTTCCGACACCCCGGAAAAATGAAGAACGAGCTTCGGTCTTCGGATGGGCAAGGCGGATGTACTTGAGGTCGAAACAATGATGCTATGTCAGGCTTCAATTGTTGTTGTCATACGAGTTTAACATCTGGACAATCATAGACACATGCTCCCTTCGTTGATCATGATACGCAAGCGACTCGTTCGCGTGAACCGTGCCCCAATGGCACCCGGAAATAGCTGGGAGCTACTGGGAGTCCCCAGGTGAACGCATGTTTACGGTATCCGCGACTTAGCCGTCCGGGATTCAAAAAATGTATATCCGCATGGCTAACTTATCAGCCTGTTGCGGTGAGCGGTCGCCTAGCCGCCCGGTGTTGCACATGGGCGAGAATATCGGAAAAACCCGACAGCTGCCTCACAAACCTAATCCCCTCCAAAGGTCGCGTTGATTTGTAAAACCCTCGTCATCTTGCTTGCAACGTCTCCCCACCCATGAACGAAGCCCCCCGGTTCTGCGAACATCGTAGCATCTCCACATTTGTTTGGTGTTGTTGTCCCCGCGCGCTTTCCCACAATCACGGCCAAGACATTGAAGTGGTACACCCTTTGAGATGCTCGCAAGTACTAGTCACTGAACTCTCGAGCGTTCGGTGTGGGTTCGGATGGATGTTTCCAAATCGCCAAGCTAGATTCTTCAAAACCTGCCCTGGGGTCCACGTCTCACATCCTCATTCTCTTGCCGTGGCGTGATGCACAAACCGCGTCACATTTGTTTTATTCCAAACCCACTTGCATCGGTCCTCGTTGGAAATAGCGATCAAAGTGAGCGAAAGCCTATAAAATTTTCTGTCCGGCCGAACTAATCAACAACCATCGATTTATCGATCATCCAGGGATGCCCTCGTTTTTAACTGGAGCATCTCCCACAGCATATCCCAGTCAAAACAAACTGTAAGTATCTGTGGTGTACTCCTCGAAGGTCTCGACAATGACGTGATCCCAACATTCCTTTGTCGGAGACGACAGAAGTCCGGTGGCAAAATCAAGTTTCAAGTTGAATAGGTGATCCTATAAAGGGGAAATTATCTTCGACCGAACACCCCAGCATTGTGCAAGCGAGGTTTGTGCCGACCGCAGTACTTCTCTGGTAACCAGGCCGTGGTGTGTATAGAATGGATGGGATGTACATCCTGGCCTTTCCCGCCAGTTTCTTTCTTCCTCGACTCTCACCCCTCTCGTTTGTTTGACTCTCACTAGACCTCGAGTTCCAAGCTGAGGGTACACCCATGTCGATCTCCATTGTGAACAAAATCAACGCAGCTGTTGCGTTGTCTCCTGCCGGTACCTGGTTCCGTCTGGAAGGATGTGGGCATCCCAAAGAAAGGGGAGGCTCCCGGTTCTTGGTGAGTTGTGACGAAATCCACTCTTCGAAGGCTATTCTAAGCCCCCCTAGACCGAAATTCGTGCCGGCCTCACGACCTGGGTAAGTCTCCTGTGTGATTTGTACAACGACTTTCTTAAACTGAACCATGTTTGTGTAGGCCGCGATGGCATACATCGTCGGTGGCTGCATTCAAGCAACTTGTAATATCGCTGACTGTGCCACGATAGATATCCGTAAACGCGTCTATCCTATCTGAGAGTGGAGGCACCTGTGTTTGTACGACAAATGACCTCTGTGTCTCGGACCCAGACTATCTCACCTGCGTGGAAGATGTACGCCGTGAGTTGATAACGACCACTGCAGCCGTGTCTGCCCTCTCGTCTGCCGCCATGGGTCTCATTGCAAACTTACCTATCGGGATGGCCCCGGGACTCGGTATAAACGCATACGTGGGTGGTAGTATCTGATCGGTCTACCGTCACTCTTCTCACGACCATGATTTGAGCAGGTGGCTTACTCGATCGTTGGATTCCACGGCTCGGGTACTATAACCTACCGGGAGGCTATGGGAGCTGTTTTCTTGGAAGGGTGAGCTTGTCGGGTAATCGGCGAGGGATCGACCCGGCTGATCACGCTCTGGGGTGTTGCAGACTTATCTTCTTCGTCCTGTCCGTATGTGGACTCAGACAGTGGGTAGTGCGTATGATGCCTCAGTCGCTGGTCATGGCTATGGGAGCTGGGATTGGATTGTTTATCGCGTTTGTTGGCCTTTGTGAGTGATCGATCCCCCATGCGTCCTAGTACGCCTATTGATGCAGAGAAGCACCGGCTGGATTGGGAGTTATTGGGGGCGACACCACCAATTTTTTGGGATTAGGTGGCTGTAAAGCGGAACGTAAGTCACACGACCTGACATCCGACGTACTGCTCAACCCCTTGTCAAGATTATGCCGAGGGTTTGCCCGGATACTGTAGCAGCCATGTGCTGCAGAACCCTACTATGTGGCTCGGGATTTTTGTCGGAGGGTGAGCCTTAGGTTGTGTTGCCTCATGGGTCCGTTGCTCATGAATACTTGAAGTATTTTCACAGTACAGCTGATGATGTACCGCGTCCGAGGCGCGATCTTGATCGGAATTTTCCTGGTTTCCATCATCAGTTGGCCTAGGTCGACCTCGGTTACATTATTTCCCCACACCGACAAGGGGGATTCGGCCTTCAACTTCTTTAAGAGTGTCGTAGCGTTCAAGCCTCTTCGCAAGATGGGCAACGTCATCGACGTGAGTGCGCATCCTGCGCCAAAAGATTTTTTTATTGACCGTTCTCATAGTTCGGCGCTTATGGAAATGGAAGGGTATGGTACGCTTTGGTCACCATGCTCTACGTGGATATTCTTGGTGAGTGGGAAGATGATATTTCCCGAAGTTACATCTCACGCCCGGTGTCTCTAGATACAACCGGGTACGCTTTCTCCTTTCTGATGCATTGGGAATACTTCCTAAGGTTCTGAACAGCACCCTATACTCCATGGCGAAGTTTGCGGGTCTCCGGGATCCCGTTACACTGGATTTCGAGGGGTCAACGTTAGCGTACTGCGTCGACGCGGTCTCGATCACAATTGGATCTCTTCTCGGGACTTCACCAGTGACTGCGTACATTGAGTCAGCTACCGGCATCGCGGGTGCGTATCGTCCCATGTGGCTCCTAATACCCTCTTTCTGATTGAAGCTGATATGTCCGCTCCAGAGGGTGGCAAGACAGGTATCACGGCCATCGTGGTGGGTGTGATGTTCTTCGTTTCGGTCTTTTTCGCCCCAATCTTTGCTTCCATCCCATCGTGGGCCACTGGTGGTGCCCTCGTCATTGTTGGATCCTTGATGATCAAAAAGTAAGCCGTCGTTTTCCACACAGAAGGCAGGCGCAGTATGCTCATTGACGTTTTGTTTTGTTTTCACACCCCTTAGTGTCCGTGAGATCAATTGGAACTACATCGGCGACTCTGTGCCTGCGTTCTTGATCATTATCATAACCCCGTTATCGTACAAGTTGAGCTCGCATCCTTTCGATCGGTTGATCTTGGATGGCTGATGGGAACGGTTTCTTACACGCGTCCCTCCACTCTCTGCCTGTCGTCTCCAATCTGCTCCATTTAACACAGCATTGCTTATGGGGTTATCGCTGGTATTGTCTCCTACACTCTGTTGAACTCTGTAGCCTGGGCTCTCCGCAAGGTTTCCAACGGAAGGATCTCTCCTCCTACATACGATGCGGCGGAGCGGTGGGTCGTGCCTCCTGGTGGAATCACGCCGCCCTGGATGTGAGTTTTCAATTCAACTCCAGCGTTTCGAAACTCCCGGTACTTTTACTGACCACCGGCGCTGTGCTCCCGATGTAGTAAGAAGCTCAGGGGGCGTAGTAACCCTACCGGTCCCGTGCTCGACAGCGCCCTGCAAATGCGGCCGGTTCAGAAGAGTTCCTACGTCGATCTCCAGGGCGTCACCTCGATGGAAAGCCATGAGGAATCATTCAGTGAACAGAAGACCAGAATCTCAGATTAAACTCAGACTCCTACACTCTTTCCTATTGGTTGATTATATTGTACCTCAATTGTGTGTATTACATCCGTCTCAATCCGATAAAATCTGGGTTTGAGATAACGCTTACACGCCCGGGAGAAGTTTATGACTCAAATCATACGAGCTAACAGGAAATACTACTAATCCAAAAACGAGATATCTACGTGTACTTTCTAAGGGGTTGGGACGGGCTTGGGTACGCCCCAAATTTTAATTCTTCGCTAAGATGTCCACCTGTCCTTCGGTAAATCATTTGGTTGCCAATGCCGATAACAAAATGTCGTAGTCAACCTTCGCCGCTGCAGAAAGTATCAGCGGAAAGTCACGCGCTGGGTGAATTTCGGTGGCTTCACTTACCTCTCATGACAAGCCTGGTGAAAACTCGAGCGAGCTCCGGTTGTTCTTTTTCCAACGCCTTCAACCTTTCCCGGCTTAACTTCCACACCACCGCGTCCCGTTCCACCACGACCGTTGCGTTCCTCTCCAGTCCGGAAAGGCCGGTCAATTCACCCGCCAATGCACCCGGAACCATAGACTCCTCGGTAGCCGGGGTGTGTTCTGCAAACCGGTACAGCGCTCTCAGGACACCGGATTCGATAACGTACAAGGCATCTGGAACGTCTCCCTGCTCGAACAAAACGTGGCCTTCTGGTAGGGTCTGGCATTCAAGGTAATTGGCCAGAGATTTGAACTGTTCCAAGTCGAATTCTGGATCATATGAAAATGCCTTAGCAATTGTGTTTGCAGGTTCTCTGCCCGGTTGCTCTGGCGACCCAGAACGCGAGGATAGATCTATAGGTTCGATAAGTACCGAACACGTGGAGCGTTCCTGGGAGTCACTTGACCTCCAAATGTTCGTTGTCCAACGGCGTGCAGGTGGGACCATCTTGGTGAGCTCGCCAGGGTAATCGGATCAAGCGATATCCCATTCTGTCGGCCCGGCAGTACTGAATTTATCCGTCAGCGCACCCACACGGGCATTATGGGTAAACACAAACCCAGGGGGGATGTGGGTTCTTCCTTCTGCGAGGAGAACCAAGCACGCAGATACATATTTTCACTCCCTAACGAGCGTGCGTGAGGCCGCGTCAGGTGAGGAAGGGGAGACGTTGACTCTTACACTCCATCGCGTCGTTGTGTGTCACGAAGCATTCAACGTGTTCCATGCTGGAAAGCCCCACATTATTCAACGATTTTCCAACAACAGAATCCATACGGAATCCGCAGAACACGAGGACGACCATTTTGGACGAAAGTAGCCGTTGCAGTCGAACAAACGCTTCCGCAGCAGACATGTCCACTCCATAAACCTGCGACAAATCCACCACCAAGAACCTGATTGGATTTTCTCTCCACGAATCATCCTCAACGAGGCTTCGAATAGATTCTTCGACGTTCGTGATTGTACCGAAGAAGAGGAAGCCCTGAAGCCGAACAACGGTGGTCTGTTTCGAAACCTCCCGTAGGTAGGCTCGGTGAGCACTAGGCCGCCGGACGGTTGACATTGCAGTCTCGCCGGTGTGGAGTGCGCGGATGCTGTTCTGCCGAGAGTTCTGGACCACGAAGAAGAAGCCTGAGAGGAATGAGAAGAAGTCTATGCACTGCCCGGATTCTATGCCAACTCACAACTGGCAATGATCCCAAAGAGGACCCCAAACACGAAGTCCCAGACCGTCATGGCGATCATGATTGAAACGATCGTAAAGTATTCCACTTTGTTGACTCGCTTTCGCGTGTCCCAGAGTGCCTCTTTGACGAGGTCGATTCCCAACACGAAGATCAGGGCACCAACGAGCATCACAGCTTGAATAGCAAGGTAAGTTGCCGCACAAGCTGTGGAACACTGACTCACGAATGTAGGAAATAGGCCCTGTACCAATGATAAGAAGCAACGCGGTAGCCCCAGCGAGCATGAGCCCCGCCACGCGCGTGGTGCCACCAACGCGGTAGAACCTAACGAACGGTCAGAGGCCATGGTTGTACGGGGATGTGCTGAGTACCGACAGCAGGGTGTTAACGTAGACAAGGTAATTCGGCCTGGGAGGGGTGGGAAGTGAGTTATTGGTGGTGGAGTGTCCTGAATGTGCGCGTACACGGTTCCAAGCATCCCCGAGAACAGGTTGGAGTAGCCATGGGCAACGAGCTCTTTGTTTGTGTCAACATCCTCATTCAAAGAGACGGCTGGCGGGGGGCGGGGCGAATCAGTTAGGAACTCCGGGCACGACAAACAAATGACTCGCATAGAGCTGGGACATTGAGGGGTGGATGGAGAACGTTGAAGAAGAGTCTGTAAGATATTGAGTGGCAGGATGGCCGGGTGGGGTATATCGTGCGTACAAAGCCAGCTGGGTAGGAAGCGCGCCCCAGAAGGGGCCCCATTGGATTGCTCTGAGATCTGGAAGAATGTTTAATGGGGAGTTGGCGTGAACCTTACTTGAATGAACTAACCAAAGAGTGTGTAGAACTTGTACCAAGGGTCCTTCGAGTCTCCAGTGGCGAAAAGCCAACCAGCCTCTCGCAACCCCCCGAGGTCAAAGCGACCGATACCGACAACGATATAAAATATGATAGGAATAAGGACAAAATCTACCAAGGTTCAGCTTGGAGTATTTGGGGTTTTGATGCATAACTTACACGTAGGAAATATGAGTTGATGATGATATTTGTGTGTAATGATCCTCAGGAGAACTGCAAGGCAAAAGGCAGGTAGCCACAACACAAGGTTATGGAGGTTGAGAAACAACCATTCGAACATGCTGTAGGACAGGGAGAAACCCTCGTCCTCGAGCCCAGTGCTAACCGCAAGCCTGGAGGTATGCCTATTAGCGTTCGGCTTAATATCGTCAAATCCAACAGACCCAGTGATGATCAGGAAAACCCCAACACCCCCGATACATCCAATGAGGATGTGTCGAGGAAAGAAACCAATGAGGACGCCGAGCCGCAAGGCACCAAGGAGAAAGAACGCTAAACCTGTCAAAACTGACGAGAAGGCGAAGGCGGCGAGTGTGGTGGCGATGACTTCATGCGGTCGATCCTCTCCGATTTCACTAGCCAACGATGTCGCGATAATGTGGAAGAACGGCTGTTAAGAAAATAAGCGCCGAGGAGAAGTGAAGCGAGCCATGTGATGAAATCATACCACCACTTCGATCATCATACTACCGTTGGCGCCAGCGAAGCCACTACCACCGAATGAATAGACCAACTGAGCTATAACGGTTCTATAACACGTCAATCCTGGCGCCCTGAAGGGGTGTACATGTGACACTCACGACGCAAAGAACATGGAGACACCTAGACCCCCAAGGTTGGCAAATACTCCCGTGGTAGGAAATATAATCAAACCATCTGACCAAGACCACTCGTAAGAGATAAGGTTATGGGGTACTCTCGAAAATCTCACAGGATACGCCGTCCAGTATGTTAAGTAACATGCCCAACAGAACAGCGGGCAAAGAGCGAACACATGTCATCAACAAGTCCCCCGAGCGAGCACGCACGGCCTGGGAAGCAGAAGCCAGCCTGATTCTGAACGTGGACTTTGAGGGCGGGTGGGAGAGGCCAGCTTCCGCACTCGAATACGAGACACGGCGGACCACATTGTGGGCGAGCAATGGGGCTTCCTCTGAAAGTTGGGGCGTAGGACCAGGGCCAGGTGTTTGAGATACGGTACGGACTTGAGGAGGAGAGGTGCTGAAGCCAATCGGCTCGTTGCGGGGCTGCGTGGTCGGAGACATAGGTAACTCCAGCGAGCCAGATAAGCCCGCTTCTCGGGAACTCGGACTGAGCAATTCTGCGCGACGATTTGCGAGAAGAAGCGATAGACCCGAGGGCGTAGGAGTCTGATGCCGTGGGATCAGATTCGGGTTGATGGTTTCAAGCCGCATAGACTTGAAAGAAGAAGAAATGTTTCCAGGAGAAGGCTGGTACTGAGAAATGGTGGGGGGCATCCTTGGGGTTTGGGATTCCGCGCTGTAGCTGGGGGAGTGTTCATAAGGCGAGGGCGTTGGGTGACTTGTTTTTGATGAGATAGCCACGTTCGACAACTGCATCGTGTGTGTTCTAATATCATCTTGCAAATGAGGTATAGAGGTCGGTCGAGGTGCGGAGGAAGTTGAATGAAGGTGATAGCCGTATTGGAGGAGCCTGGGCGCAGGATGGTCAAGTGAGCAAAACTTAGGACATAATTACGCCTATTGCCGTACCCAGCACGACTTAGCGGAGACCCGCCAACATTAGATGACATTATATTTCCAACAACTTCGCGAGGGGAGGCGAATACTCCATCACCCCGACTCAATCCGCGAAAAGATGATCTGTGTGCACCGTGTGGAGGCGTGTGGCTGTTGTAAGTGAGCTCCTCAGAAAATCGACGCACAGGCACGTCCTGAGGGGGAGAGGAGGGGATGGACATGGCTTTCCGGTCCAAAGGAAATTTTCTGGGGTGAAGAGGCGGAAATGTGCTGAAAAATCAGCCGGCCATATAAACAATCAGACTCCGGATCTTTAACAGAACAGAACGTTCGAGGGGAGAAGGGCTCAAGTTATCACCTGCTTTCCGCTCAGTCTGGAGGCAAGGTGAAACGCAAGACGAGAGAGAACGCAGAGAGGCAAAATATTGGTAGGAGAGCAAGCAGATAGGGGACCGTCCGCCGATAAGCCGGAGTGGCAATGACGCCAATTCGAATTCAAGCCACATCTAAGTTATCCCGTCATCGTCTTGCCGAATTGTTTCTCGCCTGGCTTCCGTTGGATTGTGCTGAGGCTCTCAATCGCATGTCGCTATATCTACTATTTATACCAGGACCACATACGTAGCTATATATACACCAGTCGTATTTACGGATAACAGTTGTCGTATGAATTCAGATTGCAGCCGATTCCCTTTCTCTCGGCCAAGTCGACCACGAACTTTGCGATAACCACATCCTGTATACCTAACCCAACTGACTTGAATATTGTGACTCTATCACCAGACGTGTCGGGAGGAGGCACCTCCGAGTCCGTACCAACAAGCTCCCCGATCTCACGCATATCTTCAGGACGCAACCCAGCAGCGACAAGCTCCCCCGCTTCCAGCATACAGGCAGACCTGCTATCCACCATCAAGAGACCCGCACGGTGGATCAATGACGTCTCAACCTCCATCATTTGAAGAGTGTAAGACCCCACGAGGTTGAGGTGAGTCCCGGATCGCACAAAGGAGCTGGGAAACAGCGCCTTTGTGGATGAGGTTGCCGTACAGATGATGTCCGCACTTTCCAAGTCGGATTGGAGACTATCAACGTCATCACCGACGCCATGTATGTCGTCTGGTGTCTGTCGACAAATGAACGTCACGGAAGGGAAGTCACGTCGGAGCGACTCGGCAAGTTTTTCCACGCGGACATTGAGCGAGCGATTGTATATGATGCATCGGTTGAGCGATTCGGGGTAATACCGGAGGAGGGTGATATGGGTTGCAATCTGTGCACCGGCTCCAAAGGTCACTAGGACGCGTGGTGATGCACTCGGGCCCAAAGCCAACCGAGTTGCCAGCAGAGAACCTGACGTTGCATTAGCTGTGATCGGTCCCGCCGGTAATCAGACACACCTGCCGCATTCCTGGCGGCTGTGAGGTTTCTTGCGTTCACCACGGCCTTTACTACCCCGTAAGCTCCGTCTATCACGAGGGTAGTAGCCGGTATGCCGTTCGGTCCTCCGGAAGTTGGGACGGACACGACTTTAACCGCGGTGCCGTAGGTATCGACGCGCGAAGGCATAAAGAGGGTATTGTGGGATTCTGTTTGAATGGATAATCTCTGGGGCATGTCCACGCCTGCATTCTCGGAAAGGCGTCTGAACGCATCGGCCATGAGTTGGCTTAGCTCATTAGGGGGGATATCTGCTATCAAAGCGTCGACGTCTGCAGACGATAAAACGAGCATGGCGGAGCAGATGTAGTGTGCATACGATCGTTTTATTCCGATCATTTCTTGTGCCGTGTACTAATCATCTAGAAAAGGCATCTACAATTCATCACCCTGACATCCATCTCGGCTCACTCCCCCCACTCGCACGTTCGAGGAGGCGAAAGAGTGGGGCTTTGTCACTGGTAAAACCTTAATCTATCTTAATGGTAGCAACCATGAGTTGGTGCGATGCACCATCTTCATCGAATTCATCTCCCTGAGTCATTGTTGAGCATCTCTCCCATCGACCTTGAGAAATATTTACCTCTGGAACGTAACCATATCTGCGAGGGGAGACGATCAGCGAAGGCTTTGGCTCGGTCCGATCGTCGCAGACTTACTTGGCGTAGAATCCTTTGACTGGAACTTGCGAGTGAGTCCGAATCTCGACCTCCCCATTACGGCCATTCCTTATCGCATCAGCACGAACCAAATCATGAAGCCCAAGAACAAGGGTCCTCCCGAAGGAGTGTCGGCGATAGTCTTTCAATACGGCAAGTCGACTTAGCTTGTAGTAGTCGGGAGTACAGACAAGCCGGATGGTTCCCACTGGTTCAAGTGAGGGCACCAATCGCAGTAAAAGATGCGTGGAGCTTTTGTCCCACCTGAATCTTGGTAAGAACCGCTTGAAATGGAAATGTTACTTGTAGGAATCACTCGTCGAATTCGTCATCGATAGAAAAACCTGGTCGTAACTATTACCAGACGACAGACCAAAGTCAGTGAGGAAATTCACCTTGCTCTTTAATAAATACTGCAACACGGATGTCGTAGCACTGCTGGCATAAACCGGTCATATCCGGGGTCACAGCGATTATCTCATGATCGGGTGCGGAGGCTGAAGCCATGGCGGTTGTTTGGTTCAGAGGCTGTTGGTAAACAACGCGGCAGTTGCCGAAGTTACCGAAGTACCACAACGATCGACATTTTTCTCTCAAGAGTGATGGCCAAAGACCTAAAGCGCAAACGTGATCAGGCCGCAGCCCTGGAGGAAGATGAAGTACGTGTCGGGCCTGTTCTATTTGACTGGGCTGACGATTGCGCAGCCTCATGACTCGGAGGATCTCATGTCGGTCGACGGACTTGACCCCGAGGACTCAGACTCAGAACCCGAATCTGGTTCCGTCAACGACGGCGAGGACGAGGAATGGGGTGGAACAGGGGGAGGTGAAGAAGCTGACCCTTCACCTTCAAGTGGAAAACCTGTCAAGGTTCCCGCTGGACACGAGCTACGAGAGATGAAAGAAGCCTCAGAGCTGTACAAATCGAGTGCTTTCAAGTTACAGGTGCGCATACGATATAGCACATCCATTGAGCGTCCGGCTTAACTGACGCATGTGGTATAGATTGACTCACTGATACCAACCGTCCGCCCGAAGTTTGATCGTCCCGTCCTCGAAGCATTCCTTCGCACACTTCACGAAACCATCTCGTCAATTCCAGCAGTAGCTCCCCAACACCCGTTAATTGTATCTCGTTCCCTGCTTAAAGCAGGCGTAGCAATCCCGTATGCTACGCCTCTGCCCACAGAGGAAACTAACTGGAAGGTGGCCTTCCAGCCACCTACAAATATAACGGTCGTTGGAAGTTGGGCAAATAAGTTGTCCGTGAAACCGAAGGATGGAGAGAGATATGCTGTGGACCTTGCAGTGCAGATGCCCAACGTGAGAGTGTTTATTTCGCCAATTTTCTGGCCATCCAACGCCATTGTAGGAGTTATTTCAAGAGAAGGACTATCTGAATGGCAGGTTCTTCCACAAACGGGCGTATTACCTTTCCGTCATTGCAGCGCACTTGAAGAAAAATCTACCAGTGAATGTGTTCTACGATTCAACGAACAATGACCCGCGACTGTCCTCCCTTTCCATCCAACCGAAAGAAGGTCGGTTCGGTTTCTACACGCACATCAAAAAACATTTTCTCATTTACCCAGATGATTCCAAGCTTGACTTTTCCAGTGCAAAAGCGCGGATACGCATCTTGGCAACGTTGGCTCAAGATTCACCGATATCCCTCAAGCATGTTGATTCAGTTCATTGTAATATCCGGGTCTCATCCTCTCCAAATGACATACCAACCCATCGCTATAACAACGCCCTTCTACAATCCACCACCGCCGTCCCCCATCTCTTATCCACTTATGAGACCAAGAAGAGCGTGGATAGCTTTTCAGACGGCCTCGCGTTGCTCCGAATCTGGGTTAATCAACGCGGATATTGTCGCGGCAAAGGCGGTTGGAATGTTCTCGGATTTGAAGACCGTGGTCCCTTCTGGTCGGGTTTACTAGAGTTAATGGTCAAGGGAGATGGTTCGGCAAAAGGGAATAAGTCGAGAGTGAAACCTGTGGGTAGAGGGTTGTCGTCCTACCAACTGTTCAAGGCAACCATCGGTTTCTTAGGTGTGTTGGATGTCTAGATTTCTGTTAGACATTCTGATGGATAATTGCAGCCAGGCATGATTTCGTAAAGGAGCCCGTCTACATGAAGGACGCCGAGCCCAAAAACGTAAGCATCGCAGTTTACCAGCGGCTTGACCCTGACTTTCGCCATGTAGGCCCCGACCAGTGGTTCGAAGGATTTCGCCGTTTTCGTAACCGCTTCATCACGATTGAATCTACTCTCCGGTGTTCCCTTGAGCTCTCTAGATATGGTGAGAACCTAATGAAACACCTTAAATGTGTTACTGACGTGGGCTCAGCTGAGGCATGACGCTCAAAGCACTCTTGAAATTCTCAACCGTGACATCTCACACGATGACTCGTTCTCGGCGGCGTTCCTTGAAGATAGGCGACATGTTTCCGAGAGATTTGATATCGTTATAGGAGTCGACCTATCATCATCGTGCGTAAAAAAGAGGACGGAGATCCAGGAGCTCGACGCCGGCTCCTCGGGGGAATTCGTCCTTTCCAGTATCGCCTCAATCCTCCGCCGCGGTTTAAGGAACAGGGTGAAGGCAGTCCCACTCCTGCGCCGGTCATCAACAGCTCGGGAGCTTTCACAGGCTCATCCGTTCACGCCATCCGTCATTCAAGTCGGCTTCATCCTTGACCCAACGAACGCTTTCCTTCTCGTAGACCAGGGGCCCTCTGTTGAAGAGGCAGAGAAGAACTCCGAGTTCCGCGAGTTTTGGGGCAACGAGAAGACAGAACTTAGGCGCTTCAAGGACGGCAGGATTCTGGAAAGTATCGTATGGGACGTGAAAACCGTGGACGAAAGGGCCCACATTCCTGTCTTGATCGCAAAGTACCTCTTGAAGCATCATCTCGGAATTGAGGAAGCATCCGTCTTCACCTGGCAGCCATCCTTCGACACCCTCATCCGACTTCCAAAAGCAATCAACGACGTGTACTCACGGTTAGGATCCTCCGTGTCGAAAGGGTTTAAAGATGCAATGTCCGCGTTCGATTCGCTTGTCAAGCAGATCAAGCAGCTGGAAGACCTCCCACTCTCCGTCGCTACCATCAGCCCCGTACACAGCGCCTTGAGGCATACAAGCGCGCTCGCCCCAGTTGCCATCTCTGGCTCTGCCTCATCAGCTCTTCCCCCATGGGCAAGATATATTCCAGTCATGGACATCGTAATCGAGTTCGAGAAGTCGTCACGGTGGCCTGATGACCTTGCAGCGATTCTCAAGATGAAGTTGGCATTTTTCGAACACATTGCTCGGTCGCTCATGAAAGCCGTGGAGGGCCTTACTTCAAGGGTCGTTGTGGACAACCCGTCGCAATCCGCATCGTTCCAGGATCGCGGTCGACTAGAGATCCTGACGCCGGAGGGGTGGGCATTCTCTGCTAACATCTGGCACGAACGGGAGGCTACTTTATTGGACAGGATGGTCGAAGGTGAACCCAACAGGCCATTTGCTCCAAAACCCAGTCCTCGCGACAAGCAGGAGGCAGTGAAGGCTAAGGAGATTTACGTCCGTCAATTCATCGCCGCCCCAAGCCACCACCGAGCTATCTCGAACCTGTGTTATCGCTACCCCGGATTCTCCGGCACGGTACGGCTCGTGAAGCGTTGGCTGGCCTCGCACTGGCTGCTCGACGTACATGTTAACCAGGAGGCCGTGGAGCTGATTTGTGCGAAGGTGTTTATTGGGGATGGGACAGGGTTGTCTGAGGATTTCGCTGGTCCGAGGAACCAAGCCGATGTCCCGGCCACGAAGGAACGAGGGTTCGCCACGGTGGTGCGCTTTTTGGCGAGTTGGGAGTGGCAGGCGGGGCTGGACGTTCCGATATACGGGAAGGTGGAGATCCCAACCTCGCAGGGGTCTGCTGGATCGTCTGGAGCGTGGGTCATTCGGACATGCGAGGACCCGGCCGGTAAGACGTGGACCAGCGGTGGGCCAGATGCTGTGGTCGCGAGGCGAATTACTACGTTTGCCAAGGCTACATGGGTGCAACTGCAGGGTGATCCCTACAATTTAAAAGATGTCTCGGTATGTTTGTTCCCTGAGGAACGATACGGAACCTAGCTGATCGTGGTAATAGATCCTGAATGCGCACCCAATCGTCGAATACGGCTTTATTATTCACCTCGAGGCATCAACGCTCCCTCGGTCGTACGAGAACGTATCCTTGCAGATCCAAAGAGTCGAGACGGGGCAGCAAATGAAGTTTTCCAAAGCGGAAAGGAGACCAGGATTTGATCCCGCACGGCTCTTCCTCGAGGACTTGAAAGTAAGTCGACCGCAGTCGTCTTTTTCCTCGAGGTAGTGGTTGACCCTTCCCGCGACCGTAGGCCGTGTATGATGATACCGCCGTGTTCTTCTACGACTGTTTTGGAGGGGACAAGATCGGTGGGGTCTGGCTTCCGGGGTTGAGAACTCCCAAACCGTTTAAAGTGAGGGAACGTTATTCCTCCACACCCGTGCACCAGGTGAGGATTGGTCACACACACCTCACCGGACGTATTATTGAATATCGTGTGCAGGCCAAAAAAGATAAAAAGAAGGCATCGGATGTGGTCCTTAACGAGGCCGCAATCATCGCTGAGATCGAGCGTATGGGGCATGGATTGATAAAAAGCATCACTGTTCACCAAAAATAATCTATGTCCGTACATCTATGCTTCGCTACTTTGAAGAGTTTTGCGATGCCGATCCGGGGACGACTGTCCCAAAGATCAGTCACCAGCAGTGTTTGAGAAGAATCAGAGGGGTATACTATCGATCGCAAACCCAAAATGTGACGTTGTGATTCGCTGAACAAACCCGGGAAGTAGTATAAAGTGTTTACAAACGACCATGAATGAATGGATGCCATGTGTGATGTGTAAGAGAATAGACAGTCCAGGGGCGGAAGCTGGAGAATGTTGCTGTGTGATGATGACAAGGAGAAGTGATGGATAATACATTCGAAACGACCGGAGGGACCTCATAGGGGTGACGGGAAAGGAATGCATATGCGAAAACAATGACGAAAACTTGAGGGATCTCATGTAGAGGAGGCGGAGGAAAACATCAGACTTGCTCTCTGAAGGCCTCGGCGGGTGATGTTGACTCCGTAACAGTCCTCGAACCAAACCTCGCGCTCCCTGGACCGGCTAATGATCTTTTGCCAGAAGTCAATGATCCTTCCCGATGGTTGTTGGGTGCGCATAAAGTGGGAGCGAAGGCTGAGATCCCGAACGAACCGAAGGTTGGGGAACGCGTCCTTCCTGAGGAGAGAATAAATCTGTTCGATCAACGGGAAGAACGGGGTGTCCAAATCGTCGTCGTCGGAGAAATCTGGGTTAAGAAGACGGGTATCGATGTCGCGGATAGCAATAAGTTGAAGGGTGGGATGGGATGGGAGAAGGACGTGAGGGGCTATCCAGTCTGGAGATTCCCAATGCCACTCGGCATCCGCGGAACAAATAAACTCTCGAAGATTTGGACACCAATCAGCGAGAGGGATGGGTGTCACTTGACGGGTGTTAGTCAAGTAATGCTCTTCGATTGTGCTTGAGGAGTGTCCAAGTTCGAGTTGCGAGACCTTCGAGCCGTGTTGCTTAAAGAACAGAGCAAAGCCTTCCCCGGTGTAACTGAAATCGGAAGAGACAACGGAGACGTTCGCGAGGAGGGGCATGTCCCAGGAAGAGAGGACACCGAACGTAGCGTTGTCCAGGCTGAGTTTTAGAGAACGGAGTGCGGGGAGAGTGACCTGCATTTGGGAACTTGATGGTGTGAAGGACTCGGAAAATACGGCGCGGAAGTTTGGGGAGTGTGATGAAAGCTCGAGGTACTCCAGGCGTGTTGTGAGGTTGCGTAAAAAGGGTGACATGCGTAGGTGAAAGGGAGCGTCGTCATAACTCGTCCAAGAGAGACGGCGGATCTTGGGGTGTGCGAGTAGTGTAAGGATTTGCTCCGGGCTGCAGCGCGGATCCGGAGATTCTTCGCAAAGATTCCGCTGAATAGAGTGGTGGTCCGAGTAGATGGTGAGGAGAGGTGAATGATCCAGAATGGTTCGTAGGTCGGCAGGGGTGCATCGCTCAAAGACGGGTGTCTGGATGTGTAAGCGACGGATAAAACGACCGCTGCGGAAATGCTCGTCTCTGCTGGATTCGAGTAGGAGTCGCTTGGCCAAAGATTTTGCTTGTGGGGCCTTGCTTATCCATACGAACTCGAGAACAAAACGGGTGGCGATCGCATTCCACTGTTTGCTGACGAGCGAGAGATTGATCTTGTTCCGGAGGGAGGCCAAGTAATCGACGTAACGGTCGGAGACGGGCAGAAAGTCGATGAACGAGAGCTCCTGGGAGCCATCGAGTGGGTCTGGGGTCATTGCGGTTACTTCGCGGAGGACGAGTTCCCAAATTTCATGGGGAACGTGTGAGATATCCACCGGCACAATCTCTCGCTGATTGGCCAAAGTAGAATGTTTAGTTCTGCGGAGGTTGTCAGTACTGTTAGCCTGATGCCAGTGACCGTCGATCTCAAAGTGGTGTCGGAGCGGAACGTCACACGCCCAGGATGGTAAGCCTAGCGGTGAAATGGTCGGCCCGCGATGGAAGCGAGACAGAAGGAGTTGTTCGGGGACCGTTCGCAGGCAACGGGGTAGGAGGATGGGATGGAGAATGAGCCTACCTGTTGGTTGACTTTCGGGAGAGTCGCTTGGCCTTTGACCGGAGCCTGTGCCATTGAGAAGAAACGAGGGATAGGGAGAGGGAGAGGTGCATGGCGGGGGACGCAAAAGACAAAGGAGGGAGACGCAGGGAGGAGAGGGTGTACAGGGCGGGGAGTGGAGGGAGGGAACTCGAGGGATGGCGGGAAATATCAGTGGAGGGGTGACGGGAACGGAGAACGCCGACCGCTTTCGTTTTACCTATAGGCGGCAGGTGCCACATACGGGCAATCGCCGGACAAACCCGACCGTCGGCAGATTCGGCATTGAACCTTTTTTGGTTGACCGGCGACTGGGAGCGAGCGGTCGAGAATTCCAAAAACGATTCCGAGCGATGGAGTGACTGCAGGGGAAGGCGAAAACTGTCGGGACGAAAGGAGGATTGCCATTGTGAACGTCAACATGGCCGAGGATCGAAATGAAATGTGCAAGCAGATAGCGACATGAGCCCGCAGGCCATCACACAGTCTCTATCACCGTCCCTTCCATGCAGAACCGTTTTCATTTTCTACAAAGATGACCGCGCGTTTCCTCCGCTCAGACCGTAAATATGTACAACTCGAGGCGAAGACAGCCAGTGCGGTAATTCCCATTGTCCCCCTATGGCCGGGTTCGTGATAAGTAAAATGATCACGACAAAACGTGGGAGGCGCGGATCGGGTCGCCCGAAATATGTTTGGCGACAAGGTATTAGATTTAACCGGACATTGCCGCATCCAGGAAAGGCAAAGGACTGACATCCGGCGTTCTGCCAAACACCGCCGGCTACACTGGCTGGTATGAGCTGGCATGAATTTATCCACACTCACCCACCAGCGGAATTTCACTCTGTTCTGTTCACACCAAGATGATGATTGCTGTGACCATGACGACTCCCGAACGAGGGACAGATCCCTTGGCGGCGGCCTCAAGGGGGACCCGAGCGTTACTCAATATCAAAATCCACACGTGATCACAGTGGGCGCAATACCGCTCTGAATGGTTTGAGAAATGAGGATCTCCGTCATCATAATTCTACCGCCAGCTTAATAAACTGTACAAGTGCTCGACAGAGGGACGCCCACAGTAGCCGAATTAGGAGGCCGGTGACCAAGAGCCACTAAAGAAACCGCCAGAAAGAACACAGCGCAAGTGCGAGGCGGAGAATTGCCTTGTAACGATGTGCAATCCGGGGAATCACACCAGCACACACACACACCGAACAGTCAGCCCAACCGTTTGTGTCCGTTGATAAATGAATAGAGATGGGTGAAGGTGATATAGAAGGAAACCTGGGATGTTCGAGTGTGTTGGCAGGAGATTTTGACTTTGTTGTGACACAGAACTTACCGAGTCCAGAAATCCAATCCAGAGGGGAGCGGCGTTGGCCTTGTTCCCGAAGAATTCATGCTTTGATAAGATCGGGACTTTGCCAAACTTTATGTCATACTTAAGCGGGGAGCGAACGAGTGAAACGCATCCAACGACAAGCATCGCAATAATGTTCCCCAGTGGCCTGTCGTCATTTCCGTTTCTTCGCCGCGACGTGAGACTCACTGGCCGTCTCTCTATTGATCAGCGGTAGAGCGACGGCAGTACCAAGCGGAGCCAACCCAATCAAGTCAAACCATTCGCCGAACGCTATCACGAGGCGGTGTAAACGACGAGCGGAGGGTAGTATGACACAATGACACACCCTGGCGACGGGGACCAACCCGAGTATCTTGGCTTTCAGCTTATCACAGACCAAAATGACGACGGGCGGGGCAATGGTGCTCGGAAGCAAGGTGACGAATATCCCTTCTGTCGGGAAGATTTGGCACAGCAAATCCCTGCACAGAACCTGCATCCCCACCCCCATGCCCAACTCCCGGGAATACTGGAAAAAAATTCAGGGTCGTGATGCCTGTGATGACGCGGGCGATTCGACTCGGGATCTGGAGGCCGTTCATCGGAGAAAACTAAGGAGAAGGATATCCCGGACTTACGTATACCCAGTTTCGGACGGCGTTCGGTGGTGGAACGGCGGGAAATACGGCTTCCAACAAAGTCGTCAATGATGAAAAGTGAGCAGATCGATACGGAGACGGCGACATCACACCATTCCGGGATTGTGATGTCTGCGATGACGATTTGATTCGGGACTTGGGGGCCGCTGAATCCGTACATCGACTCCGCACACCACATAAAAAGTGATTCCACCAGCGAGGACGACATCCTGCGCGTAAAAATCACATAAGCAACTTTGGGGCAGTGGCAGGAGATAGTAATTACCAATGTAGAATCCAACCGTAGAAAGCAAGCGATTAACGGAACATAACACTATCGGACACAGCTCGGAGGCGAATGCACTCGCAAAAACGTAAGTGAATAGCTTGGAAGTAACATCGGAAGACTTTGAAATGGGGGTCCCCCAACGGCGACTTGATTAGCACGCTTAGTGGTGGCGAGATGAAATGATGAAACGAACTGTGTGCGACTCACTGATGCATAGGTTGGGCAGTTTGAATACTAGTAATTAAGGAGTGGTTTTCAAACGCAGAGGTGTCAAACGCGAAATAGCTCCACGTCGCGACACCATCCAAGGAATAAGTGTCTGCGGAAAGGCCAAGACCCCGAGAGATATATGCCAGTGGTCAATGGAAAGGGTCAGGG
>Ga0307515_10002008_pt1 | contig 45038 bp, 27 predicted proteins | sample 17_EM_MG_FD_194513 | JGI IMG/M metagenome (GOLD analysis project Ga0307515, IMG submission 194513) | Populus trichocarpa ectomycorrhiza microbial communities from riparian zone in the Pacific Northwest, United States - 17_EM | ecosystem: Host-associated > Plants > Roots > Unclassified | place... | reverse complement strand
AGGGCGCGGGAGACGATCGGCGTGAGGATTCAGGTTGAGGTTTTTGTTGCTACGAAGCGACAGCCGGGACGCTTCCCTTGCCCTTATCTTCAGCCATACATTCCGCTTCCTTCGCTGGTGATGCCAAGGCTGCCGAGTCCGGAATTGAAGGGGGCGAACGCGTGTTTGAGATGGGAGAGATAGCGGGCGGGGTGGGGAGACTAGAATCGGGAAAGCGGAGGTGGAGATGGGAGTCGAGATGGACGAGAAGATTGAGAGAAGGGTTTTGGGAGCGGGGTTGTAAATGTGGGTATGAGCAACCGGTACTGAGTGAGGTAGTCGAAAGGTCTATAGATGGCCAGAGGGCAATTGGTGAGAGGGCAGTTGTTTTTCCTAACATATTTGAATATGTTGGTAGGCTGCTAATGTGATTTCAATATAGACTACGGTCCCAAGCATATGAAAGTGGATCTCTCGGATACGGTCGCACGGATGCAGCGACGAGTGCTGAAGGGGGAGATGTGTGAGGTGGCGTTCCACACGGAGACCTTTGGGTAGTGAGAATGGCGTGTATGATCTGCATTGTCTTACTGCATTAGAGATCTGAATGTGCCGTCGGGTCTTCGCATAGCTTTGGGCGTCATGTTGCTTGCTGTTGGCTTGTGGTGTTTCGCGAACGGGTGTTTGGTCGGAGGGGTTTTGCTACTCCCGTGTTTCTTCTGTAGGCATATTGTATTGTATAGTTTTGCATTAGTCGCGTAACTGTCCTGCGAAGACTGTCGTCTGTTTCGAGATCAGATACCATGAGCGTCAGCTGAATGTGTACTAAGATTGCAGGGTCAAACGCATCCGAGGGAAACTGTTTGCAGATCTTGTCAAGCAAAGATTGTCTTCAATCCTGTAATTAGTGGCTTGCCCGGCGCAAGGCGACGATCACACAACGGAACGCCGTGCATGACCAGCATCTGGTGCAAACGACCGTATGGGAAGGAAGATCTGTTGGGTGGAGTCGTCGATCCAAGCTTTGGAGGTGGGAATGCGAAGCTTAGCAGACTGTTGATCCTTCGCGTACCATTTTGCGTCTGCCAGCTTTTATCTAAGGCCAGTGACGTTGCTGGACATGGTTTCCTTACCTAGTAGTTATTCTCCCTTCTGTTCCGACAGTTGAAGAAGACTTCTTCTCAGCGTTTGGCTTCATGGTGATCTTAAAGCGGAAGAAAGGTGTCGGGTTATCCGGAACAAAAACATGGGCCCTTTGGGTGCCTTCCCGTACAAAGGACGGGATATCTAGGTCACTATCTCTCGTCAATATCTTTTGAGATGTTCTCAGAAGTCTGAAAGGAAGATTAAGAGGACTGACGTCAAGAGCGAGTCCGCCCGCGGATATCCCGGACCTGTTGCCTTTTGTAAAGATGAAGAAGATTGCAGAGGCAGTTTATCTCATACCCAAGATTCTAGGTGGAGATATTGCAGCCTTACCCAGACTCCTGTGCCTAATTTTGGAATATTGGACACGGTAGAGCTGGCCCAACGGGCTCGGTGTTGAACTAGAGGAATGGCATTCTGTTTCGCTAGTGGGCAAGCTTTTGGTAAGTCCCAGCTTTCGGGATTGCTCATGACCGTGGATGGTGATAAGCAATGCTTGTTTGACTCTGCGCGATGTACTATGTACTGTTCGAGAAGGGCCGTTGGGGCACACTATTGGAACAGGAAGTTCACTAGCAAATCTTTGAGCTGGTCTACGCAAAGCTAGGAATGACAGCTGAGACTCTCGGTCACGGCAAATATCACGGCTAAAGTTTATTGAAAGTAACCGCTTGTCGAACGCTGGCAGAGCGAGGTATTTCGCATGTCTCTGACTCGGCGGCTTCTGCGCTGCGGTTCGTAATTGATGCATGTGCAAGCGCAACTAATTCTGTACCTCGTTCGAGATAGCAAGACCTGGGATACCGCCCGGCTGGTTCGTCAGGGGTCAGACATGAGGTTGGAATTGAAGCCTCTCGGTGCAGAGTCGGCCAAGGTCGCTGCCTCGCTGCTTTTACATACGCCCCCTTGTTAGCGCTGCGGCTCAGGGGCATTACTCAGATCCGTCCTCAACGCGACGAATGATACCAGGAAAAGTTATCTGCATACGCCATCTTTCTCAGCTCCCGGCAAATCGAATTATGCCCAACGGGGTTTTCCAGGCAAGTAATAGTCTTTTACTTGCCAAGTATCACAAGCGCGCCTAGACGAGGCGTTGTGGCTACCTGGTCGATACCGGAGAAAGACGCTGACTTTGGAATTGGTCCTATTGGCAGTACTGACTATTGGCCTGTCACACAGTCGCGCTTGGCTTTAATCCAATTGCCTGTCGCATGTACTGGATCGAGGTTGAGCCCTTCCAGCCCGATCCCTGCTCTCCTTCCTCTCCCACTGGCCTAGAACAAACCTGTCACCCACGATCCCACCGCCGTTCCTTGTTGGTGTATACATCATGGCTGGAGCTGAACTGGAGCACAATTAGCCATTCCACCGGTCTTTCCCGCCAGCCTTAGGTCGTGGCTAATCTTCCGGCGCCTCCCTGATATCACGTCTTGCAGTCTACGGCCATCTATCATTCTTGGCCGCCCCCCCGTTCCCACATCATCATCCCACCTCCACTCGTTTCTACATTGACGTGCCGATAGCATTCGTTCACTTCTTCAAAACACCTTCCTTTTCGCTTTGAGTACTGGTCGGCAGCCATGTATCACGCTCGACAGGCCACGGCCTCCTCAACGGCCACCGAGACACCCGCAAGATCCATCACACCTGAAGACGACGTAATCCAGCCCGCTCAGCGACTAAATGCAAATCCTTTCGCAACACCGTACGGTTCGTCGCCAGCTTCAAGAAATGCATCATCAACGGCATTGCATCTGATAGACCAGCCGCGATACTTTCATTCAAGACGAGTAAAGAAGGGCTCCGTTGAGAGGCCATGGATGGATAGGAAAGATCCCAAGGAGAAATGGGTCACAATCATTCCTCTTGTTGGCATATTTGTAGGATTAGCATTGTCCGGGGTTCTTATCTGGGATGGATTACGGAGTGTTGTGAATCACAACTACTGCGAGATCTTGAACGAAGACTTCTCGAATGGCTTGAATTCCAAGATCTGGACAAAAGAAGTTGAAGTTGGCGGCTTTGGGTGAGTGCGAGATTCGGTTTGATTCGAATTATTCTAATGTTTATCTAACAGCAACGGCCAATTTGAGATGACAACCAACACGGATGAGAACGCTTATGTCCAAGACGGCATGTTATATATCAAGCCAACCCTCCAAGATGCTGCCTTGATTGAGAAAAATAATGTTATCAATCTTCAAAACAGCAGTTGCACTTCTACCGTCGCAGCGAATTGTATCGCCGGAACCAACGTCACAAATGGAACCATTGTAAACCCTGCGAAGTCCGCTCGTCTCAACACCAAGCTCGGAGCAACTATTCAATTTGGGCGCGTGGAGGTAACTGCTCAGCTGCCTGCTGGAGACTGGCTCTGGCCTGCTATATGGATGTTGCCTCGGGACAGCAAGTATGGTGACTGGCCCAGGTCAGGTGAAATTGATATTATGGAATCTCGTGGCAACAACTGGACCTACGCGCAAGGTGGAAACAACATCGTTAGTAGTACGCTTCACTGGGGACCGAACGCGAACAACGATGCGTGGTGGCGCAACAATGTCAAGCGCAAGGCTCTCCATACTACCTATGCCTCCGGCTTCCACACCTTCGGATTGGAGGTAAGCTATCACAATATTTAGGACAAGTAATAGCCGTTATTAACTCTGAAATAGTGGAGCGAGAAGTACATCTTCACCTACATTGACACTCGCCTTCTACAGGTCATGTACACGCACTTTAACGAGCCCTTCTGGAAGTATGGCCAGTTTCCTCTCTCTGACAGTAATGGTACTAGTCTCCAGGATCCTTGGAGCTATACTGGCCGGGACTCTACGCCCTTTGACCAGAACTTCTACCTTATTCTGAACGTCGCCGTCGGTGGTACTAACGGCTGGTTTAAGGATGGTGCATCCGGCAAGCCTTGGCTTGATGGAAGTGCCACTGCTCCCAAAGACTTCTGGGATGCCCGTGACCAGTGGTACCCTACATGGCAGAAGAATGGTGAAATGCGCGTCAAGAGTGTCAAGATGTGGCAGCAGCAAGGGTACAATGGTTGCTAGACGGGGAATTCGATGCACGACTTTCATTTACTTTTTCACTATAGACTAGGACGCAGTTTTTCGGTGGGCTCTGGGGGGGTTTCATAATGTAATTTTGGCCTACGGTGTTTGTATCTGGAATGAGGGAATGTATGGAACTCTGAACGATGCGGCGCACGGTTGTACAAAGGGAATACCATAGTGTAGGAAATATAGTTGATCATATTATCACTCAATGGAGCAGCTACCCCGTACAAACCGGTGCATTAGTTAAGATGTTATTACCCCCCGTCAAGCAAAATATCCGGCTTCCCAAAACGTATGCCATGGAGCATCGCTACGCTTACACTTCAGCCTTAACCATTGCACCCCTTAGTCAACAAAGCCAGGGCGCTCTAGAATCTTAGCCCACGTCGACATCGATCAGGTCCCGAGGGTATGGAAAAGTCTATCTCCCGCGCGTCCAGCTTCAGGAGGCCAGATCATCCCGAATTCAGCATGTCTTTCCAATCGCATTCCCATCATCTAGGAACTGGAGTGTTTAAGCGAGCTCCAGGCTGAACTCCTCCGGGACGGCTCTTTTCGCGTACCTGAAAAACGCCCACAAGTCGGCGGCCGCAGCTGAAGGCCAATTGCTGAGACAGCCACAACGCCTCGCGTACCTGAGTTGCGCGTTCATGGCGCACCAAGGAGTTTCGGCGTGAGCGAAGGCCAGGTCTGAGTTTCTGTCCCTGCATCTGATTCATCCGGGGCGCCTAGGAGTTTACGATAGCTTGGCTCTTTTGACAGGCCCAATGGTGAGCTTGGCAAAGAGGATGATGGATTCCAGCAGCTATCACGAGGGCATTACTGCAGCCCAAGAGACGTATGACGGGCGTAAGGGAAGATGGGGGCTCGGGGTAGCAGTGCTCCTTCTCTCTCACAGGCTCATATTAATAGATCGACGGTGAGCCGGTTGCCTACATGTTCGAGAACGTAAACAACCTTTCTGGTCAACTCCCAGGTCGACTCTTGACAGCTTCGTAGTGAGATGGCGGACTGCAGCTGGCAGACGACCCACGAAATGCCTGCCTAGCCCTAGGAGAGCCGCTGTCATGATGCTTGTGATAACCCAGGTGGACCTTTACCCACGTTTGCTGGGTCCCCGAAGCGAGATGCTGCTGCTTTTACAGCGCGAAGACAGGCACCGCCACGTGCATGGAAGACATTCTTGGCAGCAATCCGTGCTGGGTTTGGGACCCCTGTCCCTGGTCTTTCAACCTACAGCCTGTACGGGTTCCGGTGTCCCCCCCAGTGTGCGCGCGACACACCACATCCAATTTCACTAGAAATTTAGTTCAAGTGTGCACCATATAGCGTAGAGACTGTACTCTTACAAAAGGGCAATATAATTACTTATAAGCAAGGTGTGTGCACTTTATAAAAAAAATAAAGTATTTTTTTAAGCTTAATTGTAAGGGCTAAACTTAAAGTTCTCTAGTGTGCAAGAAAGCGAAATTAATGCTCGCACACTGACAGGGGGAGCTCGTACAGGCTGTATCAATTTTGGGAAGCGTGGGAGACGGAGATCACGACCACCACTCACTGCGATACGGTGGTGATAACGCTATTGATAGCCCTGCTAACTGTTCGTCCCGTTCGCAGAGTCTCTGGGAGGTTTCCGGAGACACCTACGCAGCGGTTCTATGGGTGGGATTTTGTGTGGCTTGAATCATCGGGCGTGCTGGTTTGCCGTCAGCGCATCTGAGGTGCAAAGCCACGGCTCAAACAAGGCAGGAGCATCAATGCGACAGCGACTCATCGGCCTGCCCCCCTTTCGCAGGCGGCTCCTTAAATTGACGGAAAAGCTCTTTCAGCCGCGCCGCCTTGCTCTAACCGCATATCGTGATGACTCAGGTACGCCCTCGTGCTTGGAATTTTCTACGGCGACACTTCAACATCCGCCATCCATTGGCACTTGGCACGATGCCAGAAGGCTGAGCTGGATGACTTTTCCTTATTGTTGTGCAATAAGCATAGCACCACAATATTGCTGTGTGCGCAAATAGGAGGCCATGTTGCTGCATGCGCGCGTTCCTCCAGCTGTCGTATCTGAGCCTCAGGACCCAATCGAGGTCCACTTATGATGGGCAGGAACACTAGCTTTTTTGTGCCAGCTAGAAAACGCCAGTACAGGTTCGCTGCCTCCTCCCTCGCCTGTTGTTGGTCGAGATGGTGCTGGGGGTGGCCGCCAAGCCTAAACCGTCGGTAGCCTTCAGCACGGCCGACCACGCTGATGGCCCGTTCGACTTTGTACTACGCTATACCTCTGCCAGCTCTCCCATTCAAGCACGGCAGTCGACAACCCCGTCGTTGATATGGCGGGGTGCGGTCACTGCTCACAACCATGTGTCGAGCTCTCCAGGGTTCCCCTTGATAGCATTGTGGAACTGGAGCTCCTTTCTGTGCAATAAACGAAAACCTAGAAGGGTTCCAGATGTCCTCGCCTGTACCAATTCCATGCGCGCGTCACAGTCAGCCACAGTTCCAGGCCACTGCGGGTTAAATTTCGGTGGATATAATGTGGCTTTATTGAAGACCCTCCAGCACGGCCTTCATAATTCCTCCTAATCCGGCTACTTTTATACAAAGTCGGTTTCCTTGATTCCCATGCAGCCACATGCAGGGGTTCTATCACAAGAATAGACGCACGCTAGCCATGACGACTGTCTGACCTGATAGGGCCGGTGTCACACTGCTGTGGTTTGCCTTTTCATGTTGGCTGTCTCCCACTATCGCTCTCTCATGCACTCTGTATCCACCACCCTCGTTGGCGTCTAACCGTCCCGGTTAACCACGTTCGTTTCTTCCCACTCAGCCAGAAGCTTCTTGTTGGGGCTTTTCTCCGAGCCGCCGTCTCTCCTTCTATAATTCCTTGCTACTGTCCTTGTGTCTTCAAGGTCTTGCCGGGCTCTATCCTAGAACCCCCCGCTGCCGATCCCCATTGTAAGACGTGATTCTTAACGTGCATGAAGCTTTCTTGACTAACCTTTAGCTACAGCTTTTCCTTCATGACGGTCGCTTTCTTATATTCCTTCGTGGTTCCGTGGTCTCTCGTTTAGACCGTTACAATCGCTCCCTGTGCTTTCTGACAATCGTTTATGCCCGCCTAATTCGCAGAGCCTTTGGAAAAATACGACGCTTCAGCATACTGTCATTCCAATTCTGAATAGGATAATACCTTAGTTCGAAGCCCGTCATGAGTTCACTTAATAATGAGAAGCCGTCCACCGACGGTACCAGGACGCCCATCACTCAACCCCAGCACCCTTCAACGTTCATCTCGGAAAAGTTCCCGCCTCCATCTCCAAGATTCCTAGATGGCGCATTGACGCCTGCCAGCATGGGCTCGCGGAGGCCTTCATTCTCTGGATCAATGCGGTCCATGCAGAGCGGCTTCATGGAGGAGATTAAGCACGAAGTCATGGTTAACTATCTGTTCCAGCAGCAGTGCGGCCGACTATGGGTCGGAGATGGGAGTGGTGAGCTCGAGGGTGTCCTGCTCAGGAAAAGCAGAGGAAATTACATGGCCTGCCCGCCACAACTGGCAAACTCAGCATTCGCATACTACTGCGCGCAGCTCAACGTTCAGGTATATCTTCAGATGTGGTAATTAGAGGCACGAAAAGCTGACTGTAATACAGGTCGCCATGACCGTAAACTCCCGAATCATTAAGACTTTTCTTCAGTGGTCACCGGAAGCAACAGATGTGCCGCTCATGAACGGTTTGAGGGTTCAGATTTTACCCACTATTGACGACTTACCAAAAGCCCGAAAGAACCAATTCGCAGCTTTCGTTGCATCAGAGGCTCTGCTGATCGTGTGGGACGACGAGGCCATGAACATTATGGCCCGTGCGAAGGCAATTGAGGACGAACTGATGGAGTTGGTATGGAAGACTGGCGAACCGGAAGAAGAGCAAGAAGAACGCAAAGGCCCAGCTGTCGTGGAGTGTGAAATCGATGAGGAGAGCGGAGAAATCAAGCCAGAGAAGAGGCCGACACACATTCAGAATTCTGTGCTGGTTGGCTTTACAATGCTTATTATCACTATCATGTTGGGAGCTGGTTTCAGGTCCATTGCTATTGAGATAGCAGTTGACCGTGGATATGCTCGTCTCGCTTTCCTCGCTTTAACGCCTGTTCAGATTTTCTTCACTCTGGTATGATGCCCCGCGTGCCCCTCCTTGAGCTGTTTGCTAATACTTTCTGCAGTTCTTCGCACAAGTTATTGTCGGTTGTCTTGCTCAGTGTATTGGACCTGTCCGCCAAATGACTACCAACTCGAGGTATTACTCTGCACTACTGCCTCGTCGGATCACAGGTCGTACTCTTCCTCACATCACCATCCAATGCCCTGTCTACAAGGAGGGCCTTGCTTCTGTCATTGCACCCACGGTAAAGTCGATTAAGCAAGCCATGTCAACGTACGAACTTCAGGGAGGCTCCGCAAACATGTTCATCAACGACGATGGTCTTCAAATCATTAGCGAGGACGAACGCCAAGCCCGTATTGAATTCTATGCTGATCACAGCATTGGATGGACCGCGAGGCCCAAGCACGGAGAGAACGGCTTCGTTCGTAAGGGTAAATTCAAGAAGGCTTCAAACATGAACTACGGTCTTATGTTGTCCAACAATGTCGAAGAGAGGCTTAATATGGTTCAAAGAGGAGAAAACTGGACTCAGGCTGATGAAGCTGTTGAGTACGAGAGATGCCTCAAAGAGGTTCTTGAGGAGAATGGCCGTGCTTGGGCTGATGGTAACATCCGTGTTGGTGATTACATTGTTTTGAGTAAGTTCCCCATTTAACGATGATCAAAAATGGTCGTTCTGACAGGTTCATTAGTTGACTCCGACACTCGTGTTCCTTCTGACTGCCTTATTGATGCTGCTAGCGAAATGGAGCAGTCTCCCGAAGTCGGTATCATGCAATTCTCATCTGGTGTCATGCAGGTCGTCCACACGTACTTCGAAAACGGGTATGCATTATTCAAATCCCCATTCTCTACATATACTAAGCCTAACCTGCTAGTATCACATTCTTTACCAATCTAATCTACACGGCTATTCGTTACACTGTCTCTAACGGCGACGTCGCTCCTTTCGTCGGCCACAACGCCATTCTTCGCTGGTCCGCTATCCAACAGGTTTCGTTCTTCGACGAAGACGGCTATGAGAAATTCTGGTCCGAATCGCACGTTTCCGAAGACTTCGACATGTCTCTGCGTCTACAGGTCAACGGCTACATTATCCGCCTCGCCGCCTGGGCCGGAGAGGGCTTCAAAGAAGGTGTCTCTCTCACCGTGTACGACGAACTCGCACGTTGGGAGAAATACGCCTACGGCTGCAATGAACTACTCTTCCACCCAATGCGTCTCTGGCTAACTCGTGGCCCGTTTACCGAGCTGTTCCGCCGTTTCCTCTTCTCCAACATCCGCTTCACGTCCAAAATCACCATCATCTCCTACATCGGAACCTACTATGCCATCGGCGCCGCCTGGATCATGACAACCGCTAACTACCTCGCCATCGGCTGGTTCAATGGCTACCTCGACAAGTACTACATCGACTCATGGAAGGTGTGGTTCTCGATCGTCATCGTCTTCAACGGGCTCGGCAACGTCGCGCTGGCGATAATGCGATACCGCATCGGCGACCGCTCCTTCCTGGGCGCGCTGCTCGAGAACTTCAAATGGATCCTCATGCTCGGCATCTTCCTGGGCGGCCTATCCCTGCACGTATCGCAGGCGCTGCTCGCGCACATGTTCGAGATCGACATGACGTGGGGCGCGACGTCCAAGGAAGCCGAGTTCTCCAACTTCTTCATCGAGGTGCCCAAGGTGCTCAAGCGCTTCAAGTTCTCGATTGCGTTTTCGCTTCTCGGCATAGTCGCCATGATCGTCCTAGCTGTTGCGCCGTTCGTCCCGCATGACTGGAAAATCCAGGACTTTGTCGCTATCCTGCCCATGGCGACCGTGACCGCCAGTCATTTGCTCTTGCCCATCGCGCTCAATCCGGCGCTGATGACGTTTTCGTGGTAGAGAGGAGCGGCAGGCCCAGCGGTACTTGGTGCCTCCATCTCCATCGCGTTATCGATGTCGTGTAGGGCTTTTGGGTGTTTGGCGGGCGGGCTGGCGGGCGTTTCGAGCACTTTGCGAATCGGGTCGGCGTCAATGCATTCTGGGATTGGGCGACGCATATAAGACACGGATAGAACTGTTCGATCTTTTTTTTCCCTTCCCATGAGAGCGCAAAATGGCATTTCCTCTTTTCCGTCTTTCTTTCTCTTCGATGTCTCTTGTTAAGTCTGGGAAATTAATCAGCATGATGGTGATACGGTTGGTAATTTCTATTTGTCTAAGGGGAGAGGGTAGGTGGGCGTAATGCGGTTAAAGATATCCTAAGAGGTTCGTGTATATATTCAGATGGGTAGATGATGAAATTGAGGCTATGTAATGCCGTACATGTGTTTTATGCTATAGTGATTACATATTTGGCGTCATAGGAGTGGTGAGTTGGTTTCGCAGTTAGCGGAATCAGCTTGACACTAAAGAAGGGTGATATGGCAGCTTTTGAGATCTAACTACAGAGAGTGAGGGAAAGTAAATCTTTAGAATCTAGGAAAGTCGTGAGGCAATACCTCGATAGTGCGCCGAAATTCTACTTAGATATACTTAGGTCCTTGCGGTTTGATCATCTGCGTTAGAAACCCCTTCCCTAATTATCGGTATCATTGAGTAGATTAGAAAATACCCGTGGCAGTACAGGGCAATGAAATCTTAATAGATATTTTAGGGGATAACGTTCCAAAGAATCGTAGAATAAGATTGGGTTTGTCACAACCACGTTAGTTCAAAATAAAGAAGAGTCTGTATATATACTAAGCGTGGGTTGGATGCATTTATGAGATGGGGCAAGGGAGGAAATGGCGACGGAGAACCGTTGCACAGGCAATAAACCAAGAATATATGTGGTTACAGTCGCTTCGGAAAAGGATGGGTTTATGTCAGAAACCATGATCAAGTACAGAAATTTACCGAATCCTCACCTGTTTGAACCACTTTTCTGTACCCGCGCATGACACCACCCATCCTCCATACCAACACATCGCCGTTGCCTATTTTTTTGAAGCTATTCAAAGCCTATATTTTTTCCTATTACAGTTAGCGCCATAGCACACAGGAGGAGAGCCAAAGCACCTAAGAATACTACAAAGAATACCGCTAAAGCGCCTTAAGAAGTAGACCTTACCGTTAAATCTGCACCAATGCCTTCTACTACTATAGAAAAGTCCAAAGGCCCTTAAACCTTTCTTTTAAGTATAGCCGTATACGCTAATAGCACAACGCTATCTAGTAATGTTCGACCCATCTTATTCAGAGTCTTTAAATTCTAGGAGTTTATTGCCGAAAATACGCGTTAAGCCAGCGAATATTACAGCCTTCGTTCTTTCTAGCTTAATTAATTAACTGCCGTTATTATATTAAGTCTAAAGGATCCTACAATACCTAAAGAAGTTAACGATGCAGATAAATGGCGTAAAGTAGAGGGAATAATAGAGATATAATTAAAGTACGCGAGGAAGGCTTTTTAGGTTAATCTTACAGTCAGATATAAGACCGCTACTATAGCTGTTAACGCGTCTACTAAAGCCAGAGATGCTGAAATCGCTGCGGCTGTTAATGCGGCTGTTAATACGCATATTAAGGCAGCGCTTTAAGCAGCAGGTCTTTTAACTAAAGCAGCGGCCGGTAAGGAAGTAGGGTCCTCTAGTGAGGATTATAAAGGTATAGTAGAGGAAGTTATTAGTAAAAAGAAGAGATTAACTACCACTAAAATATAGAAAGAGGCTACTAAATAATGTAACCGTGTAGAAGTTAAAGGCAAGTATATGTACCCGCTACTTAAACGTTATTACTGCCTTTAATAGCACTATAAGAACAAAAAGCATAGCGTTATATACTATCTTAAATTTAAATTAAAGCACTACCTATTATATGCTTACTACTAGGCGCGCTAGTTAGAAGTAATTAAATAAAAGAAAGCCACGCTTAATATACTAGATCTATTACTACTGTTAAAAATTAGGTATAGTAAACGTATATAGGATAAGGAGGATAAAAAAGACATAAAGTCGGATAGCTATAAGCACTGTTAAGGTAACTCTAGCAGTATAAATAAATTAATTAGCTTTCCCTTAAGATAACGGCGGTAATAAGGAGAGGCTTATACCATAGTTATATAATTACCAGCCAATCCTATTCCGCAGTAAGACTAATTAGTAGCGGTAACAATTTTAATAAACCAGATACAGTAGCAGAATTAGTAGATGCTATAATAGGTACAAAATGCTATATAGGCGGCGATGCCTCCTTCTATATAACCAACCATCGCTAATAGTTATTTTATAGTGGACCCTACACCAAATACAAGATCCTTATTAGTGCCGTTATTATAAAGCGCTCCATCGGTTCTAGCTTTATCCTCTAAAACGCCTACCTATTACTATCTACCCCTAACTATACCTATAAGCCTACTACCTAGTAGCCCCGCCCGCAGTAATATTAAATAATTAAATAGTAAGCTTAGTGCCTTTACTAAATAGCTATAAAGCTATTACCTAGTTATCGCTAATACCTTTACTAAAGCGAAGTTAATTTTAATTAAGGAGAACTATAACTTTAAGTTACTTAAGTACGCGCTACTTAATAGTAGTATGGGCCATATAAAGCTATATAGGATTAGTTTAATATATAGGCTTATTAATCGCATAGTAAACTGCTTAGAAGACTTTAGAATGGATTGGTAACGTTCTAATACTATAGTAGAGGCCTTACTTAACGTCTTAATTGGCAAGCACCCTATATAGATATATTACAAAAGACCAAACCTTATCCTTTTTATACTACCTCTTAATTCCTACCTGTAAGAAATAGCCTTTTACTCTCTTATTGAACCCTTATTACTCTACTACGTGGCTTAAAAAGTTACTAAAGTTATTCTATAGATCAGCTTTAAATTAATAAGCACGCAGCTACTACTTTAAGTTGTAAAAAGAAGCTTTAATTAGATTAAAATCGGGTAAGTAAGGAGGAAGATATTTAAGCCTAACACCAGCAGTATTATAGAGGTGTTAAACTTCCTAGGTTTAAGTAAGCAATAGTATTAAACACCTATCCTTTATAGATACTATATACCTTATTATAATGGATTAACGCATTATTTATTACTAGAACTAAACGAGGCTATAGATAAGGCTGTATACGAGTAAAAACCTCATTCTTTATCTACTTAATAAATATTAGTCTGTTAATAGCGCCCTAGTGTATTAACTAGCTAGGTATATAGCCCTAATAGGTATACGCTAGCAGCAAGCTCTATTTTTTAGATCTCTTTAATTCCAATATTCCTTTAGTAGGCTTATTAATTGGCGCCTATTTATACTTCCTATCTATTGTCTTTTTATTATAAGCTAATTCATCAATAAAGATAAACTAATTGCGTCTATAGCCACAGATTTAAATAATCCAGTCGTCCCTTAGGCCTAGGTTACGCTATTACACAATTATCCTTATAACCTTTCTACTCCATTTTCTTCGCTTTAATCTAGCTAATAGTGTACTTCGTGCTACTATTATATTATATTCATCGTATAGAAACTAGAGCATCTCTTTAAAATAGGCGTCTGGGCTATATATAAGGTATTTAAGGAGGCCCTAATTGGTACGCGTTTATTAGTAAAATTAATATTAATATTACCACTTAACGTTATACATCTAGAGCTTCATCTATAAGCAGTAGTGGCCTACTATTTCCCCTAATCGGTGGATTAATCTAGCCATACCTCTTTAAATTCGCCCTCTAGCGTTAAAGAGTAGATGGAGGAACGCGGGTCTTGACTTTTATATAGAAGTTGTCGCAGCCGAGGTCAATTAGAGCTTGTATAATCGACTTCTGTTCGGTTGACCAGGCGGGTTTACCTATAGCTTCAAATAGAAGATAATAATAAGGCGATGGGTGGTGTCATGCGCGGGTACAGAAAAGTGGTTCAAATAGGTGAGGATTCGGTAAATTTCTGTACTTGATCATGGTTTCTGACATAAACCCGTCCTTTTCCGAAGCGACTGTAGTGAACCACTAGTGTCCTCGGGAACAGCAGTGCCAGCTAGGATAAGGAAACATCATTGAAGGAGTGACAGCCTAATTAACCAAGAGAAACATTGCACAAGTAATAATCCCTTATACCCGTCTATCCGTGAAATCACTCTTCTGGGGTTAACTTTCAGCCTGTTAACCTCGCCCTCCCATAGCTAATCGGAACGCCTCCTGTCCTTTCTCCAGCATCTCTTTGCGTCCTTGCAAGAAGTTTCGTTGCCGCGTAACCTCAGGTGCTTCAGCCGCTACGTACTCGACCTCCTCATCGGTAAGTCCAGTAATCACCAATGGCGAGAGGATGGCTGAGGGCAAAGTGTCGACAAGATGCCGCTCAATAACTTGCTTGGCCACGGCTGCAATGAAGTATTTGAGTTCGTCCTAGAGGATTGTTATCAGTTAGCATTAACCGTAAACTCTCCAGGGATAAAAAGTGCAAAATTTTGACAATGATTGAAGTATCAAGTGGCCCAGACGAGGTTCTCCTTTAGTAAACTCACTTTGTAATAGGCTGTTTGGCTGTCAAGTGCCTCCTCCGCTGAAAATTTGTCCATGTCCTGCACAATTCGTCCTTTGGGCATTTGCGGTTCAATGGGCGTTTGTTCATGTCCATTGATGGAATGTTTACCCACCATAGTGAGAGTGTCAGTAACCGCCGCCAGAGCACTAGCGTACTTATTCCGACGTTGCTTTTGGACGGTGGTCGTATAATAATGGTTATAAGTCATTGGAGGGCGGGCCTTGTCCGCGATGATCTTAGCTAGCTCTCCGCGACTGGCTTGAAGGGAGGACTCTAAGGCAGCGTCCACACGTAGACCCACGAGACGCGATTTAATTTCAGGAGCGGCAGCGTGTTGGAGAACAATTTCCACAAAATTCTTACAGGCATCTGCCACTTTGTTGATGTGTGCCGTAGCTAATCCATTCCATGGCTCGGATTGTTCCCAGAATAATTGACTGATAAGCAGTGGGTTAAAATTCCCGGGTAGTTCACAGCCGCGAGACCGTTCGAGGACACGCTGAACCCATAAAACTGCTGCGCTGCGGGTTAATTTTTGCGGATGTAGGACACCTAGGTCGACGTTTTGTTCTTCTTGGTTTTTGCTATCCTCATCCTCATCCTCGCTGTTACTCTCCTCGCCCTTACCATTGGGTGGAGGAATGATGAATTTTTTACCGTAGCGGCTCATCTGTTTAGCAAATTGGAGGTTGAGGTGTTGGATTACCGCGCGGAACCTGCGGATATTCTCAGTTGAATCTACAGCTGCGTTCATCTCAACGGACCCGAAGAAGGGATTCTCGTAATGGCCTTTCACCGCAGACTTCAAGATATCGTTGATTGTCGTGCTGATACCCATGAGAAACATCTTTTGTTCGGAGATAGTGGTCCTTTTGTCGCCCAACCGCCCAAACTCGTCCATCGTATCCTTCAATTTAATGTCCAGCTCTTTCTTGAGGTGAGGAATCTCCTTCTTCAGATGGTTGTTTAGTAGCTGACTTAGACGTGTCCTCAGCATTTCAATTCCCACCATATCGCGAGGGAGGTGACGGTATCTACCATCATTGAAGAACATGCGCTCGGATGAATTGCGTTCCTGAAATGTCATCCCCAATTCTCCATCAGCCCGGTTCTTGAGTATATGCCACCCGAGTTCAAAGTAAATATCCTTATTTTGAGCTAGATCTATCCAGTCTTTCTCATTGTCAGAGCCGGGGCGAAGAAAGTCCGGTTTAGTGATAATTCCAAGCGTTCGGCTTCCTTTATCGTCAATTCTTCGACAGTAATCCAGGATAATCTGGTTAGCATAGTCGTTCTTTGCCGATACAACTGCAAGGATAATGGTTCGCTCGTTGCTGATATACTCTTCCACAAGACTTCGGATCAATCGCACGTCTTCTTTGCTCTGTGACTTGTTCTCAGAGTGTATGAGTCCAGGTAGATCGACCAAGGTCCTTGAGTAAATTAGTAGACGGTAATTTCTCTTTCAGAGCTGTCTTACAATTGAGGCCTTCCTGGTCCGCATATTTCGATACTCAGGACGTCCCTGGAAAAAGCTCGGGAATTACCTTGGCCGACTTCACCGAGGCCCATGAGAGATGTTGCTTCGTCCATAAGCGCGGGCAATTCAGAGAAGTCATTTATCGACTTGCTAAACTCTCTTAACTTGGCCTGTTCCGGAGCAGGACGAGTTTTGTCCGGCGTAATTTTGGTGGAGATCGATGGTGTATGATCACGACGGAGTACGATCTCAGTGGCAAAACGCGTGCACAAATTCTCTTTCCGGGGAAAAGGTATTTCGGTGATTGCTTCCAATACGGAGCTCTTTCCAGACGATTGATCACCGCATACTACGAGTTGGGGAAGTTGAACGACACCATTGAGGCCAGTACGTCTGAGCTTATCGACGATATCCATTATTTTCCGCTGGCCATCGCTTTGAAGCGACTCCAGAGAGCTCGTCGTGACGATCTCAGGATTTACGGATATTTGGGGAGGGGTCGCGGACACATCAGTGTCCGCTTCCTTCTCGATGATATCTTCTGAGGTCATTGTGCCGAAGATTCTGCGATCAGAGGAAGTTATAACTGAGATTAAATAGAGATTGACTAGAGATGAAAGGAGCTGGTCTTGAGATTAACGAGATATGGTGGAAATGATGAGACTGTTAAGAGAAGAAACGAACAGCTTTATATACGACGCGCCAGCCTTAAATTCATCGTGATTGTGGTAAGAAGTGCTTTGATACAGGCAGCAATCATTATGCGGCATGTGTTCCGGTACCAAACGCCGACTGAGATGAATGAAAGACAGGCTTCAGAGCTACAGCCTTGGAAACTCTCCAATAAAATCACAAGGCTTATAAACTAAGACATGAACGGAAGATGGTAGAGATGCCTTGCGCGTCAGTGGCGATGCAAAACGTATCAGGGCCCTGACAATGAACCGATGCTTGGGATATAGTCGAGCTGAGGACCCTGAGGCATCTCGGCTAGTTCTCCAGAACGGGAATTTCAGCGCTTCGGGGAACCATATGTTCATGTATTCAAGCATTTGCTGGCTAATGGTTGGCAACCGTTCCTCCGATAGTCTGCTCCACCTCGTAACTGTGCCGCACCAGCCGCCTCAGCCCCGCAGCCTCGCCTCCCAGACCTAGCATCACTATCAATGCGCTGCAGAGTGAAGACTATTGCAGTAAGAGTGGATAAATGATGTCTTACGGCTGTCCGGGCGAAGTGGCGGGCAGTTTTGTGTTCGATAGAGATGTTGAGTAAAAGAATATCGTGTAGCATTCAGACTTGCGGAGGATAGGCCGGATAGGCCTCTCGGATAATAGACCTATCAGCTGATAGTATTCGGAGACTATCCGGATAGTCTCCGGATAGTCTTGGCAAAATCCCCTTAATATGCTTACACTTACGATGCAACCCCTAATATTAAATAAATAAATTTCTATTAACATAGATTCATAGCGTTTACAAAGCGCTTTAAAATGGTACCACTTTTATCTAAATATCCTAAGGATAAGTAATATTATATAGATATACCCGGCGCTTTCAACCCCCCTCCTGCGGAGGGGGGCCGCCACCTCAAACGCACCACATGCTTAAGCGCACTAACACTCTACACAACTTATAATTCTATTATTATTAACCATAATTATGCTCTCCCACTATGCAAAAGAAGAGGTTAAGGTCTAGAATGTAATACGCGCGTACTGAGCTGGTTTTTACACGTGTGTAAAAGCTGTAGCGCTTAGTTATAACGCAAAGCCATTACGCGTTTAAGGTCAATTAAATAGCTAATAGTTAAAGATGGAGTGACTAGGTGCTGGCAAGCTCCTAATACTAAAAGAGGAGGCAGGTATTATACTGTGGCTTAATTATAGCCTTGTAATTTAACTACGAGTAACTAAGCAGATAATTATTAATAAGTGTAATTATATGCTCTCTTAACGCGTCTATAACGAATCTATTAACGACCTATGTATATACGGCGAACACTAGGCTTTACGGTTCTTAAAAGCGCACCTATAATATGCTGTACGAGTAAACAATCTAAAGGAGCTTGCTTGAGAGGCTGTAGAAGACCGTGTCGCTCTTATAATATAGTTTAAAGAGCTAAATCGTACTGTAGGCATCTATAATATTAAGGTGCGCGATATATATAACTATAATAAGATAGGTATACAGCTAGGTATAGAAAAGAAGGAGAAGGTTATTGTTAAAGTAATAAGAGGACGCATTAAGTTAGGTATAACGATAAACCGTAAATCCTATACGCTAGGAGAGTGTATATTAGCAGATAGTAATATTTAACCACTACTTCTCATTCTTAAAGGGAAGACGCATTAGGTTCGCTAGTATACTAGGTCTACTATTCCTAATAACTATGTTATTAAGGTTAATAAGATGGTATATATAAATAACTAGCTAGCCCTTAAGTAGATTAAATAATTTAATGCGTAGTTATTAAAGTAATAAAGAGGTCTTATATAACTCCTTATTCTTAACGGCTATATAATATATAGAACACGCGAGATTATTAAATATTGCGATAATAGAAACATTATTATCTTTCTAATACTGCCACATACTACGTACCTATGCCAGCTTTTTAACGTTATAGTGTTTTAACCATACAAATATTAGTATGGTTAGGCCGTGCTAGCTACCTATACTAAGGGCTGCACCGACTATAATAAGATGGAATTTCTTAATGTAATTTATAGTGTATAAATGAGGACATTTAAACAATCTACTATCCTTAGCGCATTTGCGCAGATAGGAATTATCCCGTTTAATCCATTGATTATTATTAATAAATATCCTCTACCTCCTCCGTCTCTAGCTCTAGCTCTACTATCTACGCCACTATAAGTTAATTAGAATAACCTTATGACCCTAAGAACTACGCGAAGCCTAAAGCTATTTAGTGACCGTATTATAGGTAATTGGGAGGACAATAGCAGCGTTAAATGGACAGCTAGGTATATACACGCAAACTAGGCAATTGCGATAGTAGGCGACATTTAAAATCAGGCACTTAAAAGGACATCTACTATAAATATAGTTCGCGAAGAGGCGCGTAAGGATGCACGGAAGCAACTTAATTATATTAGGCCGCTTTACATAGGTACTGCTAGGCGTATGCTTGTAAAACAGGCTGATAAGACTTTAGAGGAGGCTGAGGCTGCGCTTAAAGCACGGCGTATAAAGGCTATAAAAAAGCGTTAGAAGGTAGAATATGCTGCTGCTGTTACTTATAGGCGAGCAATAAGGTAGGCTAATAAGGCCTTAGGAATTAAGACACTAAGGTTTAGGAAGAATGGTTGATAATTCAATATTACACTATTTGGTGCGCTTGAGCATGTAATGCGTTTGAGGTGGCGGCCCCCCTCCTGCGGAGGGGGGTTAAAAGCGCCAGGTAAAGCTTATAAGAGCTCTACGGAATAAGAGCCGCGCACGGAGCTCTACCTAAAGCTCTATACAAAGCTCTACACGAGGCTTTACACAAAGCTCTGCACAAAGCTCTACACGAAGCTCTGCATAAAGCTTTTATATAAAGCCTCCGTAGTAGAGCCGTTATACGCAGAACCGTTATATATAGAGCCGTGCAGAGCCTCTATATATAGAGCTTCGTATAGAGCTTCGTGCAGAGCTTTATATAGAGCCTCTATACGCAAAGCTTTATGCAGAGCTTCGTGCAGAGCTTTATATAGAGCCTCTATACGCAAAGCTTTATGCAGAGCCTCTATACGCAGAGTTTCTGTAGAGCCTCCATACATAGAGATTTATATAGATCTTTGTATAAAGCCTTACGCAAAGCTTTTATATATAGATACTATAAAATAAAATAAGAATAGTAAAAGAGAGAAGAGACCCAGCAGTTTAAATTTAGTAACTTTTATCTATTCCTTATTATCCTCTAGTTCTACAATCTAATCCTTACCCTCTAGTGCTCCTACTACCGCCAATATAGGTTAAGAATTTTTATTATACGCTGAATATTAAGCCCTATAATCCCGCTACTTGCAATTTCTATAACACCTACTATAGAACCCTAGGAGACTCTAACACTTAGTAAAGGGGTAAGGGCCTACTAGATAACGCGGAGTCGCTATATAAGCCTTATAGAACTAGTATTAATTAGCTCTCTACCTTATATAAGTAATATAGGTTCTTATAGTTATATTTAAAGGCTCTAAATTAGAATTATATTTATATCTAAGGGCCTCCCTATCCGCACCTACTTCTCTAATACACCCCCTACCTAACCCTCTATATTAATCGCTAGTAAAGCTTCTACCCTCTTCTACTTATCCTAAGGCTAGTTAGTTATATAGGTATATTATACGGAGAGGAGAGTTTATTTATAGTATAGTATTATTACTAGAGAATCTCTTATATAGTAGGACGGGAAGTATACTAGATACTGTAATTGTCTTTCTTAATTCCTAATAAAGGATAATATTAGTGGGATTTAAACTTATAATCTATTAAGTTTAAAGTTAGTATATATTTATATACACCACCTATACGCCTTTAGTGGTTACCTTTTACCTAAAATTATTTTTTATATAGTGTATCTCTTAGATACCTTCCTTTATATAACTATAAAAGAATACTTAGAATCTTATAAGCTGCCTAGTCTTTTACACACTCTAATACCTTAAGTATTTATTGTAACGGAACCTTGTAGCAGGAACTACAATAGGCTCGTTAATAGGCTAGGTGTGTAGGAAATGCAAAGATAGTAGTTAATAACGAATAATAACTAGTGGAGTGGTTGCCTAACAGATTAACTCTAATTGTATTCTGAGAATTACTACAAGGAAGAAACTATCTAGGTAGGGACTAAGGGTCCTTAAATATATAACTGTACTCCTATAAAATCCTTCTTATATGTAATATACGTGTTATATATGTTATACGTACGTTCCCTTTATACACTGCGTACACTGCGTATAACATTATATAACTTGCTTACTATTCCTCATTATATAGTTCTACTAGCTCTATCCTGGACCGTGCCTATATTAACTAACTAGCTTCTTCTAACTCTTCTCTAAATAGTTGTAATATTATACTTAAAGCGTCTATAACACCATCTCCCTTCTCTTTATCTTCGTCCTTAAAGATTCCAAATATCTTTAAGTTGTTTACTAGAGGTGTAATATCTATCTAATTAATTTAGTTAATATTATTACTTATTATATCTTCTAAGGTTTCTAAACCTCCTTCTTCTTTATAAGCGCAGCATTATGCTCGCACTATTACTAGTATACTATCGCTTAGTGAGATAATACCATCTCCGTATTCTTGTTATGCGAAAGAGGGGTTAGTCTATATTACATTAGCGAGTCCCTTTTCTTAGCAACCCTCTTTATATTCGGAGTGTACTAAAGCGAATATTTATTTATCCTGTAACGTTCGCTCTATTTCTAACACTAAGTATACGCATCCTATTACTCTTAATAGTCTCTAAGTTCCCTAAGTAATTTGTTATAGGGTCTTGTATTTAATTTACTGCTACAAAGCTTAATAGTAAACTATTATAGGCTCTTGCTAAGCTTAAATATTCTCATAACGCGGAACAGAAGGCCCTAAATGCGCGCATTATGGTATCTACCCGTCTTCTTTGTCTTAAGAAGGTTCGCAAGAAGGTCCATTTTAAGGAGTAAAAACTTATAGAATAAGGTCTACAGGAACTTAGTAATAAGAGAACCAACTCTCTTCCTATAGTAAAGGAAATAACTCCAAGTAGTTTAGCAGTCGCTCTTCCTAGGTCCCCCTTAGGTGACTTATTCTTTAGCGATCCTTCTTTATTAATATTATCTAACCTTTTTTCTTCTAATACTCCTATACCTTTCCTATAGCGTTCTTTAGATTCTCTAGTAGTTCCTAGGTAGTCTTAGTATAGCCTATCTACTTTACCTTATACTATATTTTATTATTAACGTCCTTATAACTAACAATCTTTAAAACTTACTATTTATCTTCTTCCTATCCTTTATACGTATCTGCTTTATAAGCTAATAGCTTAATATTCCTATATACTAGCTCTAGTATTACAATATGCTATATAGGGTGGATTTTTATTTTGGCTAGTAGGTTTAACTTAAATATAACTAATAAAATTCTCTAGATAATTTTAAAAGGTCCTAATCTAATATAGTCTAACTTCTTACTTAGTTATTAACTCTTAAAATTTTTGTGTAGTAGCTATACTTTATCTCCCTCCTTAAGATCTGGTCCCTTAGATCTCTTAGCGTCGTAGTATTTTTTTATTCTTTACTATACTACCTTAGCTGTTTCCGTAAGGTTTATATAAAGATTTATTAAGGTCTCTATTCTTTACTTAACTTTACTACTTATCTTCTTTGCTTAATATAGCGATAACGATGTTCTTGGCTTATACTCATAATTCGCCTTAAATAGTAATATACCTATTCCTTTTTATGGTGTTATATTATATATAAACTATATAACTAGTAATAGCGATACCTAATTATTCTATGCGTAATTAATATAGTGTCTTAGATACTGCTCTAGTATCTAATTTAATCTTTCTATTTAACCGTCTATCTGCGGATAATATACGGTAAAAGTTACTGCTCGAACTCCTTGTTCTACTAAGAATACCTTTTAGAATACTGCTATAAATCTTAAATCTCTATCTAATATAATCTTACTTAATGCTCTATATCTTACGAATACTTCTTTAATATAAATTCTAGCGACATCTTCCGCTAAGATTTCTTCCGTATATGCTATAAAGTATCCCCACTTTATAAGCTTGTCTACTATCACTAAGATTATATTATAATTTTGTCCTATAATAGGGTCTCTTAACTTTAGTAACTTAATAATAAAGTCCTATAATATGACCTCCTATAGTCTCTCTAGTATTTTAATAGGTTATAGCCCTCTATATAGCTTATGCCTTATTAGTTTATTCCTTTAGCAATTTAGATACTCCTTAGTAACCTTCCTAGCTATCCTTTAAATTTTGTTAATAATATACTTCTCCTAGAGTCTTAACACTAAGCCTATAGCTTTATTATGTCCTTAAGTTAGTCCCTTATAGAAATCTTCTATAAACTGCTCTGCTATACTTCTTAGGATGTACTTTACTTTCTGGTTTTTATATATATCCGATTATAGATCTTCTAGCTATACTTCTAGAATTCTTTATACCTAAAAGCTCTCTAGTATCTTATAGACTTTCTCTAACTTATCTTCTTAAGTTGCTATAATCTTTAGATAATTATATCTAATTAGTCTATCTATATCTTTTCGCAGTAAAGCCCCTAATAGCTTTTCGTTATTTTGTAGTTTAGCCTTTCGGCTTAACGTATCTACTCGCATGTTATCTATGCCTTTAGTATACTAAATCTTAAAATAGTATTCTGTAAGTATCTCTGCCCATTTAACCTATCTTTAGTTAAGTTTCTTTATTATTAGGAATCCTATTAGGTTTTTATAATCCGTCTTAACTATAAATAGTTTCTCTATACCTTATAAGAATGCTCTCTATTCCTTTAGTGCTATAACTATACCTAATAACTCCTTATTGTAGATGTTATAGTTTAGTTCCAATAGTGTTATCTTCCAACTGTAGTATACTACTAGGTGCTATCTATCTTAATGCCTTTATATAAAGTATACCCCTAGTATAAAGTCTAATATATCTATTTTTATAACCGTCTCTAGTCCTAGTTAATAGATTTTAAGAACTGGCTCCTAGGTAAATAACCTTTTAACTTCCTTAAATAGTTCTTATTGTTTCTTTCCCTATACCCATAGTTCTTCTTTCTTTGTTAATCGCGTAAATGGTTTAATATTCTTTAACTATTGCGCTATAAACCTTCTATAGTAATTGCAAAACCCTAAAAACAATCTTAACTGCGTAACGTTCTCTAGTTCTTGCTAATTTACTATAGCTTTAATCTTTTTTAGATCTATACTAAGTTGGCCTAGTTTAATAATAAATCTAACAAAATCGGTCTTCCTGATAAAGAACTCGCATTTCTTAATTGCTACTAGCATCTATTCTTCTTATAGTCTCTTTAAGACCTATTTAATATATTCTCTATATTCTTCCTTAGTTATTAAGTAGATAATAATATTATTAAGATATACCATAATAAATTTATCCAAGTATTCTCCTAATATATTGTTAATTTACTTTTAAAATGTTGCTAGTATATTTATAAGCCCGAATTGTATAACTAATAGTTTATATAGTCCTTCCTTTAACCTAAAGGCTGCCTTCTATTCGTCGCCTTCCTTAATTCTAATCTAATAGTACGCCCATCTTAGATCTATCTTTATAAAGATTTGCGCATTGCCTATCCTATCTTAGATTTCGCTAATTAAGGGTAAAGGATACCTATTCTTTCTAGTGATGCTGTTTAACTATCTATAGTCGATACATAGCCTTAGCTTGCCATTTTTCTTTAGTACGAACAGTACTGGATAACCCGCTAATAATTGTAATGGTTTAATATATCCCTTTTATAAGTTCTCCTAGACAAACTCTTTAAGTGCTCTACTTTCCTCTTTAGTAAGCTTATAGATTAGAAAGAATCTTAGACTTATTCCTAATTCTAACTCTATTTTATAGTCCTATGCTATATACTCTAATAGCTTTTTACTTTCTAGTGACTATAGTTTCTTGCTATACTTATAGTATCTCTTTAGTATATAGCTTAGTCCTTTTTCTATTTCTTTATAGGTTGCTCCTACTTAGTACTATACTAACTTAGCTTATTGTCGCATTTTGCGGCGTTAAGTATCTCTAATATTAACCTGACCTGTAATCTAATTAATCTTTAGATTATATTCCTATAACTAAGGCATTCCTAATACTGCCTTATTATTCCCTAATAGTAATATATTAAAAGACATCTTAATTTATCTTCCTTTAATAGTTAACTAAATAGGTCTTATTTTAAGATTAATAATACCCCCTCTGTAGGCTATCGGATCTCCTAAAATTGTCACTAATAGGTAAGGATGTTCCTTCTATCTGTGTAATAACCCTATTCTTTTAACTACTACTAATAAAATGTGGTTCCTTATTGCTCCACTATCTGTTAATACCTTAAACTGTTAATCTTGCCACTTAACTTATAAATTTAGGTGTTAACCTTAAATTCCTTTAAGGGTCTAAGGCTCTACTATTGGCTCCCTCTGGTTCTATAGGCCTCTACTTTTCCTAACTATTAGCTACTAGATCCTGTTTATACTTAGTTTAACTTAGGCTAATACTTAGTTCGCTTTTTATCTTTAATATATTATAAATAGGTATTCTCTAGATATTCCCACTATTATTGTCTATTTAGGCATTCTTCCGTAAGAAATCTTCCTAGTTAAAGTATTAAGTCCCTTTATTCTTAAACTTCTATTAGGTGCCAACTATACATATACTTAACGTTTTAATATTTTACCTTATCCGTTATCTAATATATCCTTATTAAATACTTCCAATTTTTATCCTTTAGTGCTCTATGCATATTACACGCATTATCCACGTATGCTATCCACGATAGTATATAATATGCTTAGTATCTTAGGTTAACTCTCAGTTCGTCTTTATTCTTAAGTTTAAACCTTTCTTATATTAATCTAAGTGTTATAACTTTGTTTACAGGTACTAAGATTTACCTCTCACTTCTCTAGTCCTTTAATTACTCCTCTAAATCTTTTAATATTATAATTAAGGCTCCCTTAATATAAGTTATAGCCTTTTTTATAATTGGGTAGTCTTAGACAACTTTTTTATCTAACCACATATAGAAATCTTCCCACTTGTTATTATGTCTTTGTCTATACTACTTTTAGTATAGCTGCTTAAGTATATACAGCTTATCCGTAAGGAAATATCTCTTTATTGTTGCGTTATAATAGCTTTTAGTATATTATTCCTCAAACCTAGTTAGAATCCCTAGATCCTTTTCTTATTCTAGTTTAATAAGCCACTTAGCTCTTAGTATGCCTGTTCTTAGCCTATTAGTAATTCTTTATACTAGCGCTCTGTCCCTTATACGTCCTAATATACTAGATCTCTTGTCTAGTTTCTGTTCTTGCCATAAGGTAATTCTTGCTCTAAATTCTTCTATAGTTTCTTTTCTTTCGCGTCTTATAAGTGGATCCTTAAAGTCCTCGTGCTTCTTAATCTTAGTATTAACTTTTTAATCTTTAGGCTGAATACTGCGTTTACCTAGTAAGTCTTCTAGGTCTATATATCTGTCTCCTAGCCTAACTGCTATTTATATTGCAGATTCTCTAATCTATAAAGAAGCCTCTTGCCTCTTACCTGTAGGTGTCTTAATTTGTACTCTAAATTTTTGGTCCCTTAGATTCTTTAATCCTAAACTTGCTTCTAACTTAAGCTTAGCTCTCGCCTTAGTCTAACTAGGCGTCCGTGGTGTTCTTATCTTATTTTAAGAGTCTTAAATCTCACTTATTTTATCTTAAGAGTCTTATACCTATAGGAATCTCTATCCCGAGCTTATTTATATATTTCTAAACTAAGCTACTGCTCTGCTCTATCGGTTTTCGTCTATTATAGGTCCTTAGGTATACCTTATCTTATCTTAAGAATCTTGGTTGTTTCTTATCTTATCTTAAGAATCTTGGTTGTTTCTTATCTTATCTTAAGAATCTTGGTTGTTTCTTATCTTATTTTAAGAATCTTAAGCCTGTGGCCTTTTGCCTTTATTAAGTAGTGAGCTAGCACTAGCAGTCGTCTACTTACTTAATCGTCTTTAGATATTACTCCTTCTATCTTATAAAGCGATAGATGCCGTATCCAACGGTGTTATAATACCCGTTACTAAACCTTGCTTTATAGCGGTCTTAGTCTCTACTTTTATCGCGTTATTAAGGTTTAGATACCCCTAGTTAGTTCCTTTACTATCCTTATCGCTGTTAATTAATAAGTACTCTAACTCTATTGTTATTATTGCTGATCGTTATCCGTATATTACTATAACATCTTAATCTAGCTCGTAGAGTTGATCTTATTCTTCGTCTAACTCTTAAGTCCCTTTAAGTTCTCTTAACTCTAGTTCTTACGGCTAATAGCTTGCGCTATACTTAGCGTCTTTATAAATTTGGTATACGTTATTATAACAAAACGCGAAACTTTTAATTAAATATTCTTTTGTTCCTTGTAGTATACTATTGTCCCTCTATACATATATGTCTTCTACTATTAGTCTAGTTCCCTTTATTATATAGTAATTCTAACCATTTTTATAATCCCTTACAAAGTGACCTTATTTTCCGCAATTTATATAAGCTCCGTCTCTAAACTATTAACTCTGTTATAGAGTCCGCCTAAACGTCTTCTGCTACTAAGATCCCTGGTTTAGCCTATACTCCTTAGTCCTATAATTACTAGATCCTTAACCTCTAGGTTTCTATAGTCTTTTGCTCCATCTCTTATAGGCTTTTTTAGTACCACTTAGGTCTATTAGCTCTGCGTTATACCATAGTTTCTAACTTGGCTTTGGTTATTGCGTATTCTGCGCCTTATACGACTATAGAACTCTATCCTAACCTCTTTTAGCCTGTTCCCTTTAGAAGATCCTATTGTTGATCTTAATTGCTTAATTTATTAGTTCCCTTAGGGTATCCGCATCTTCTATTAGAATAATTATATCTTAGACTTTAGCCTTAAGTCCCTGCTTATACTATGCCATAAGCGCCTTATTATTCCACTTAACTTATATTACCAATGTTTGAAACTGCGTTATATACTTAATTGCTAAGGTTCGCTGCGTAATATTTTAGAGTTTTCTTTCTGCTATAGTCGTCGCCTTTAGGTCTCTGAATATTTATATAAGTTGTTCCACAAATCCGTTTTAGCTTAAAAATATAAACCGTACTTCTTGGTTTATAGTTATTATTCCGTTTGCTTATATCTCTATAAGGTAAGGCTTAAACTATTTAAGTGCTCTTCCTGTTAAGAATAGCCCTGCATACGCTATTTAATCCATAGGTGTTACTAGCTTTGCTCCCTCTTGCGCAACTTTAAAATGCATTTACGTAAGAAATCCTTTAAGCTTTAATCTCTCTCCTAAGAATCTTTTGATTAATAGTAACTTAACCTTTACTGCGCCTATCCCATTAATCCTATTTTTAAGTGCTATATTATTCTCTGTTAACTAGTTAACTATTTCTTATAATTGTTCTACCGTCACAGGTTATTACGAGTTAGTGTCCGCCATACTAGTGTTACCCCCTAACCTTAAAGTAGTTGCCGCCGTTAATGGCGTTATAGTGGCTGCTTTTGGTGGTATATTATTTGACTTTTTATATTTAATACCGTAACTAGGTAGTAATTGTATAACGGAACCTTGTAGCAGGAACTATAATAGGCTCGTTAATAGGCTAGGTGTGTAGGAAATATAAAGATAGTAGTTAACAACGAATAATAACTAGTGGAGTAGTTGCCCAATAGATTAACTCTAATTATATTCTAAGAATTACTATAAGGAAGGAACTATCTAGGTAGGGACTAAGGGTCCTTAAATACATAACTGTACTCCTATAAAATCCTTCTTATACGTAATGTACGTGTTATGCATGTTGTACGTACGTTCCCTTTGTACACTGCGTACACTGCGTATAATATTATGTGACTCGCTTACCATTCCTCGTCATATAGTTCTACCGGCTCTATCCTGGACCGTGCCTGTATTAACTAACTAGCTTCTTCCGACTCTTCTCCAAGTAGTTGTAACATTGTACTTAAAGCGTCCGTAATATTTATAGAGTAGTTCTTATACAATCCTATAGAGTATGGTATTAAAAACCTAAAAATACTCTCTCTAGTTTATCGTTTATTCTAGGTATTAAGAGAACTTTAATTATAAGCTATAAGAGTTATAGAAATCTTGTATACTAAAGAGGCTAATTCCACTATTAAATAGCTGTTATACGGCTATTAAGTATAGTTATTAAACCTATCTAGACTCTATAGACGAGTATATTTTAAATAATACTAAAGATAAGCCTTATAGAAGGCAGAGAGGTTTTCTTTAGACTCTAAAGGCGACCTTTAAATTTTCTTAGTTGCGTATAATATAGTTAAACCAAAAAGTATTGCTTTCTCGCGGAATCTTTCCTAAAGCTTTTATACGCTAAAGAGCTTCTTTTTTTTCTTTAATAGTAATATAATTATCCCAATCTTTTAAGAAAGCCGTATAATACTCTAGGTTAAGAACTTATGCCGCTAGATAGTAGGGAGAATTATTTAGCTTCTTAATATACTTTACAGGCCTTTCCTTAGCATATTAGAGTTAAGGAGTTATAAACTTGTTCTTAGCCTTAGTAGCTATTACCTATAGAAAATAATTAGCTAAAGAAATATTAAGAGTATCGTATAATATACTAATGCGGTCTATATTATATCCTTAAGAATATTAACTAATTTTAGAACCCTTTCTAACATTATAATCTCCTTAAAGAAATAGAGTTACTTTATAGAAAGACTAAAGGAAATTATAAATTATATAAAGATATATTTATTCGCTTATTAAGAGGATATTATCTTTTAAGTTATTCTTATAGTACTTTACGTAGAGTTAAAGCCTAGCTTTTACCTTATTCTCTAGAGCTATATATAGTATAAGAAACTAGCTATTCTATCTTATATAATTATTAAGAGGAACTATTTTACTAGTATATTTAATAAACTATGTTATATAGTTAGCTAAGCCGTAGATATAAACGATATAGTTATAAAACTTTCCTATCGGCCCTATAATATTTCGAATATTTCTATCTCTTCTATACTTTTTGTCTAATACTAGCTCTAATTCTTTATCCTTCTTTTTCTTTCTTTTAGCTAATGGTAGTACTTATTATACAATCTTTTCTTTGTCCTATTTCTTATCCCCTTTATTATATAAGTTTATAAGCTTTTTATTTTTTTTAAACCAAATAGAAAGGCTTAAATAATAAGATTAATAACATACCCCTAATAGAGAATTCTTTAATGCGTTGCGATCCAGTTAATTTTATACTTAAGGCTAAGCTATTAGCCAATTATACGACAAAGAATATTGTTTAATCCGGTATTATCGCTAATAAGAGTTCCAATCTTGATTTTAATACTATACTTAATAAGAATCGGATAAAGCGCCTCTTATTAATCTATACTATTTTAACTAAATACTATATAAAGGGTAATTAAGGGGTTTCGGTATTTATCCTAGATATTAATAAAGCTAATATATATTACGGCACTGGTAGAAAATAGTAGAACTTAGTTGGTAGAACTTAGCAGAATTTTGTTCTTATATAACTAGAGGACCGTATAAAAGAACTCTACTTCAGTTAGCGCTACTCCTTTTTTCCTTTTCTTTCTCTAGCTTTAGATCCTTATTTATAGACAATCTAATTATATAGGCTTGCATATATCCTTCTTACTATGCTTATACCTTAATTAACTAAGCCGCTAATATTATCTAAAGCTTAAACTACTCTTTCTTCTTAAGAAGGAACTTGGGAGTGTCTATAAGACTATAAATAGGACAAGGATATAGAATAGGACCCTAAGGATATTACTAGAACTATAAGGATAGAACCTAAAAGAAAAGAATAGAACCTTAAGAAGAGGACTTATAAGACATATATAGACTAGAACCCTTAAAGAAATTACTTAGAATTACCCAATACCCCTACTACTATGCTATAAAATATAGTAGTAGGTAAAGCAGCTATAGGACCCACAAATACCTTAGATAAAGAAATAATTAATATTTTAACCCCCTAGGCGGAACTTGCGGCAGCTAATACTAAAATTAAACGGCTATAGAAACTGCTTAAAACTAAAGACACCCTTATATCTTAGGATAACCCATTAAATAGACTTGCTACGGTCCTTAAGGCCTTAGCCTAACGCACTATATTATTAAGATCTATAAAGGTTATAGACCCCCTATTACTTATAAACGGGACTAACTTTATATTTAATAATTAGAAGCTTTAGCTATAGGATAAGCTTAAAGTTAATAAAGATTACTTCCCTAATGATTAAGCTAAGATAGTTTATATCTTTGGCCATACTAGCGGAGATGCCTAGACGTACCTACGTCTGTAATATGCTACAGACTTAATAAACCCTTTTATCTTAAAAGAAGAAATAATTAACTACCTATCTTTTATTTATAAGGACCTCTTTAAGATATAAAATGCTTACCATAATTATAAAAGCCTAAATATAAATTAACGGAGACCTTTTTAGCCTTTTAGACCCGCTTTCTATACTTAGCTAGCTAAGCCTAAATTCTCTATAAAGACCTAATGCTAGACCTCTTTAATAAGCTTACTCTAGACCTATAGCGCGCTATACTACTAGTTTTTACTACTATATAGACATTAAAGGTATTTATAAACCACTACCTAGCTATTAACTAAGGCCTTTATTAAATTAAGATATAAGCTAAGCAGTATAAAGCTAGAAACTCTTTAAACTAGACTATAAGCTCTATAAAAACGGCCTATAGTGCCCTAGCATAATCTATAACTCCTATATCTCCTACTATATAGCCTACTATTAATTTAGTAGCTAGTTAAGCAGTTAGTCCTACTATAGGCCTAGTGTATACGCGGCTTATATATAGTAACCCCTCTAAATAAGCCCTTAGTAATTAAGGAGCTTGCTTTTAATATAGCAAAAAAAAACTACTATATAAAGGACTACTTAATAGCGGTAAAGATAAATAAGGTCCTATTAGTTCAGGAGGATAGTATAAAGTTAGAAAAAGAGGAACCTTAGAAGAAGACTCCTCTTTAGGGTTTAAAGGGATTAATATATTATATATTAATCTAAGTCGGCTAGTTAGTAGAAGAAGCTACACTATTCCTTATACTTTATTCCGCAATAAATATTAAGTTTTAACCTCTGCTTTAGCTAACTTAAAAGTAAATACCTTTACCTTAATTAATATAAAGTACGCTATAAAACTAGCTAACCCTTTAAATACGCCTTTAGAATTAAGGAAACGTATAATAGGTTTACGTAAATATAGCGCGTAGCGTATAGGTATATAGGTGGACTTCGCCCTAGGGTATATTTATCGTAAAAACTCCTTTCTCGATCCGGAGCTCTTGCTGCACCCGGCCCAAAAAGACTAAAACCAACCAAAAGAAGCCTGAAAAATACCTAGAGAATCCCCTGAGATGCATGCATTGCAGGGGAGGCACACGTCGAACGACGGTGGTTCGCACTCGCGCGCGTCCACTAGAACCACGCCTAGCAATGGCCCTCCATAATAAGAATGGGCGAATACCACACTATAAAGCGGAAAGACCTTTATTAAGAAGGCATCTAATAAAATATAAAGCCTATTGGACGCGTCTAGTATCCGCAGTTATAGGGGAGTAACTGTTAGCTATAACGAACTAATACAGCTAGTAGAATGGCTCCGCCAGTCTAGTAAACCTTAGGCGCCCCTCCAGCAAACCCTTAATTAAATCCTCTAACGGCTAAGCAAAATTAAAAATAAATAAAACCCCTCCTTACCGGCGAACCGCACCTAGGCCGCCGTAGCTGCGCGTCTATAGTATAGGGAACCTACCTCCCTAAAGACAATATCTGGGTATATAATTATAATATAACCAAATATAGAAAAAGCAGAGGGGCTTAGGGGATAATTAGAAACAGAAGTCCTTATAAAGATTTATAAAGAGGTTTATAACGCTATTACAGTCTAATACCTTAGGAGCAGAGATATTAGAGTTACCCTAAGGAACCAATAGGTAAAGGAATAAGCCGTTAGGGTAGGGAATAGGCTAGGAGAACGTATTAGCATAAAAGTGCTCCGCGAAAATTACCTAGTTAAAGTCCTAGCGGTTCCCTTAAGCCTTAGAGTAAAAAAGGGACGCTAGGCGGACAATATAGCAACTATATATAAGATAGTAAAATAAACGGAACGCCTTATACTAGGACTTAAGATTACTTAAATCTAATAGCTTTAATAGGAAAATATAAATTAAGTATATAATAAAAATAATAAAAGAACATAAGGGTCGCCAGAGACTTGCTAGGGAAACGCCGGTTAAATATATAGCTCCCTTATCGTCAGCACATATATACTAAAAATGCAAAAACTCCTTATTTAAAAAGGTATTATTATAAATAGCCTTATATATAACGCAAGGCTCTATAACTACAGACTTCGCCTAAAATAATATTACTGCTATGTATAATAGGGGCATACCTAATCTACATACGCAGTATAGGTATACTACGGCTATTATATAGGCCCCTACGACACAAGACACTACTTAAATTAAGACTAAATAAAATGCGTAAACTGCCACCAAAGTATATATAAGGCATAGGAGAAAGAAGACTACATTAAATACAGGAGACGGAAGGTAAGGGCTTAACAGCTACGGGAATAACTGCACGCTAGGTTATATAAATGGAAATAATAGGCAATAAGTTAGGGGGGCGCAGGTGCCTTTCTAGCGTTTCCTACCTTTAATACTAGGGGGCTAGGCTAGCTATCCCAAGCCTTAACGGGCCAGAAGCGACGCCGCGCGATATTACTAGACTATATAGGGATATAAGGGTCATAGGGGATATAAGGGAGAGGACGCCCTATAGAAAGACCCTTATAGATAGCTATAGCAAGCTTAAAACCGGGATAATTAAGAATTAAACTTAACGCGGTAAATATAACATTTGTAGCTAACTCTTAAAGGGCATATAACTAACTAGTAAGAACAGGGGAAGAACTAGAGATAATAATAGATTTAGATATAAAAGCGCTAGTAAGAACACAAGATATGGGAATGGAAAGCTCTATATAAAATAAGTAGTAACTAGGGTGCAGATACAAGAGATAGAAGTTTTAAATATCCTAGAGAAAGTGGAAATAGAAGAAGTAAAAAATAATAAAGAGGCAAAGGACCCTTACCGGGGGACCGCTACCTATCCATTATATAGTATAACTATAGCAACACAAACCACCGTCTTATAAGGCCCTTACTAGACAGTCTAGACCTAGAGAAATACCATATCCTTACTATATAAGAGCCGTACTACAATACCTATATATAATTAATATACTGCCCCTAAGGATTCTAGCTCCTATATAAACTAAAAGCAGCCATACGCGTATACTTTATAATTAGCAAGACTATTAGCCTATCCTTATAGTTATAGCAGGCAGTTAATCTAGATATTATAGTTATAACAATCTAGACATATAGAGGACCTATATAAATCATTAATATATATAACCCTAGGGTTAAAGGGGTCCTATAAACAGAGAATATTATATTGGTAATAAGCCTACTCAAAACCGAAGGCATAGAGTCTATCCTATTAGGAGATATAAACCTCTACCACCCACAGTAGGGGGGTATCCATATCGCTGCTAAATAATAGGTAGAGTGCCTACTAAAAGCTATAGACACCTAGGGCCTTAAGCTAGCCACCCCCTCTAGAGCAATTATATGGCAACGAGGACCTGCTAGAAGCATAATTGACCTTATATTTATAGACGAAAGCCTATACTAGAGACTTAAAAGGTGCAACCCTAAAGAAGAATAGGCACTCACCTTAAACTATATCCCCATCCAGATATAGCTAGATTTAGACATTAAGGCGCAACTAAATAGCAAAAAATACGCAATAAGGATGCTTAAGGCAGATAGTTTCCTTAATATAGTAGAACAATAACTCTAAGACCTAGAAGAAATCCACCCAATACTAAACAAGCGAGGCTTATTAGCTACCCCTAAGGAAATTAACCGAAGACTAGAAAGGATTTAGGCAGCGATTAAAAACGGGCTAGAAGAGCACTACCCGGTCTTAAGACCGGGCCCCTATACACGACACGTATAGTCCGCACAATATACGGTTCTTATAGCTAGCCAATAACGAGTAAGAAGGAAATACTTAAGCAGCTATAACCCTAAAGATAAGAGACAATATAAAGACATAAGAAACTAGTTAAAGAATACCCTAAAAAAAGAAGTAAGGAATAACTGGAGACAATTTATAAATAAGTATACTTTTAATCCGAGCCTTCCCTATAATAAGGGCCTGTGGGCTATAGCGAAATAGGTAAAGAAAAAGGTAGGGCGACTAGTAGAAGACCTATACCTACTACCCCTATAAAGAGTAGGGGAATTATAGGCCACTAATAATAATGATAAGAAGGCAAAGATCCTTATAGAGAGGTTCTTCCCCTAACCGGCTCTAGTAGACCTTAGTAATATTACAGGTAAAGCACCGGTGACTCGCCTACGGGTTAACAGCGATATAATAATAGAGGAAATGGCTAGAACTATTAGCCGCCTTTTAAATAATACAGCACTAGGTTTAGATAGGAATCTAAATAAGGCCTTAAAGACCTATAGACTACTTATAGCACTTTAGCTTACAGATATAGCCAGAGCATGCTTTACTATAAGCTACTACCTACATCTTAGAAGATCTATAACGACGGTTATCCTATAAAAAGAAGGTAAAGCAGATTACTTAATCCTAGGAAGCTACCGCCCTATTGCCTTAAAAAACACCCTTAGTAAGATCTTAGAAAAGGTAATAGCGGACTATATAGCAGATATAGCTGAGGAACACGCCCTACTACTACAGAGCTAAATAGGGGCAAGAAAGAACCGCTTAACACTATTAGCACTTACGCTACTCGCTACCACTATTAAATCTACATGGGCGATGCGAAGGGACTTTATAGTATTAATGCTTAGCCTAGATATTAGTGGCGCTTATAATAACGTACCCTATAAGCGTCTCCTATACATCCTTAGGGCAAAAGGCTTCTTAAAATAGATTATATAATTTGTCTAAGGGTTTATAGGTTAGAAAGGAATATTACTAGTCTTTAGCGGATACCAGAGCCCCCCTATTGTAGTTACAACAGGAATACCATAAGAATTACCCCTCTTACTTATACTCTTCCTTTTCTTTATAAGCAACTTGCTTAACTCCTTTAAGAAAGGGGCGACCTAGGGGATAGGCTTTATTAATAATACAAACCTAATTATATACGGGCTATTAGCCGCAAAGAATTGCAGAATGCTAGAGAAAGCTTATAATACCTATATAGAATAGGCAAGACGATATAAAGTCCAATTCTTACTAGAGAAATACTAGCTAATCCATTTTATAAGAAAACGCAACTAATCTATAGATCTCTAGTATATAATCCGCATTTAAGGCTTTAGGGGTTAACCAGTTTAGGACCTAAGGGTATTAGGAGTATAGGTAGACAGTAAGCTTTGGTGGAGTGTATATGCGGTATAAGCGGCCCGTAAGGGCCAAGTATAGTATATTGTATTATCTAGGATCGTTAATTCCACATAGGGCCTATACCTTTAGAGGTCACGCCTACTATATATAGCAGTTGTCCGGCTAACTATAACATATAGGTCCAGTATTTAGGCCATTAGAGAATCTAAGAAAGGCCCCCTTAAGTCACTCCTTAAACTACTCTAAAAGGTCTAAATAGCCTGCCTCTAAAGTATAATAGGTGGATATAAGCAAACGGCTATAGCACTGCTTAAAAAGGAAGCTAATATTCCCCCCCTATAACTATATATTAAAGCCGCTGCAATATAAAGGGCCTAAAATAAATGTAACTCTAATATTATAAAGTATATTAAGACACGCCTAAACAAACTATGGAGGGACCCTAGGGCGCCCTATAGGAGAATAAACTAATAACCCCAAAGTAGGGAAGATATATTAGAGAAATAGGTAAAGAAAGTAGAAGAAGAATGGTGCTACTTTAGGGCCTAGGCCCATATAGAGAAGGAAGGGAGACGCGTAAGAGGCCAGCAAAGATAATAATAAGAGAGAGAAAGAAGCCAAAACAGAGCATAAAAGAACGCTAGGAAACCATCTACCGCAATATAATACTGGTTAGACCAACGCTAAAGAGGCGTATAAAAGTCGAAGGTATAGAGGCTGACTAAGGTAAGAGGAACCTAAGCCGTAGCATAGTTAACGCTATAGGGGGTAAATACTCTAGGGCTCCGAGAAGGCCTAATAAAGGCAGAAAATATAATAGCGATACTCTTAAAAATAGGAATAATAGGACTAAAAGACTAGCTCTACTGGGTGGGTATCCTAGTAGGTAGCCTAAGATGCAAATATGGCTGGCTAAGACAGACACTAAAATATATAATACTGTTATACCCCTTACGCACTAACTAAGAAGTAATGCTTTTAGTAGCTGGCATAGAGAACTATAATACACTGCTCTTAATATAAAAAGGCCTTAAGGTGGTTACCTAGTGGCTTATTAGCTAAAATATACTAAACCAGTTCTGGGTTATAAGGGAAATAATAATAGAGGGTAAGGGGGTGAGTAACGGGCGCCCCCTAATGACTCTACAGTAGTAGAGTAAAGTTTGCGATACTAGCGCGTCCGTAGGCTTATTACGGCAGTAGTGGTTCCTAAGGAGGTTAAAAAGCAAGGTAGTAGGAGCACCACAGGTGACTTATAGGCGCCTTGCAGGCGCCTTATAGGCGAGTCCTAAAAGGCGGGGAGATGGATTACGGGGTTTCCTTAAATGGAGTTTTCTCCCTATATGTATATAAGGAGTAGTCCGCGTGGGCCTAATAGGGATCTAAATCGGACGTTAAGCAATAAATTATTATTAAATACGCCTTTAGAAGAGCTACTTAAGCTAATTCTATCTATAAGTATAATAAATAAATAGGACTACCTATTATAATAATCTTGTAGATTTACCTCCGTATTAATAGACAAAGGTAATAAAATATACCCTTTCTTATTACGGACCTTAAAAGCTATAATATAATTTTAAAAAGGAAATAGCTAGCTTATTTAGGCTTATAGCTTAATATATAAGTTAGATGGCTTATTTAGCCTAAGACTATACCCCTAACACCTTCCTTTATAAAGAAATTAGTATTATTATAATGGTGCTAGAGCGCGTTACCTGCCGTACTTAACTAATTAGGATTTTCTATCCCTGGGATAGAAAATCGCTACTAGCTCGCTTACTACTAGCGCCTTAGCGGCTCCTTTATATATCGTTTACCTCTAATACCTTTTCTCTTCTTCTTCTCTTTAGCTTAGTATCTTTATTAGATAGCAATCTATAAGCTTTAGTTTAGAGGCATTTATATAAGCTATTAATATTATACTAAGCTCTCCCTATTTTGCCTAGGAAGGCCTTAATAATATCCTACCCTAAAAGGAGACCCCTATCTGCAACGACGCGTTAACACGTTATACTTAGATACTAAAGTAACTCTATATTGCTGTCACGGGACGGGGGCAGTGGCTGCAGAGCGTATGTATTTGAGGAGTCTACAAGACGTTGCGCGATCGATCGTAAGGGTCGAGGGCGTAAGGAGGTGATATATCTACGCGTAGCTGATATAAGCTGTACGCGAGGTATATGCAAGAGCACGGAGCTCTCCTATAGAGGCCCTTGCGGTAGGGTTCCGTAATACTACCCCCCCTCCTATAGAGGCGGACACTTAAGGTATAAAAAAGAAGAAAAAGGGGGGTATTACTAAAAGCTTAAAATAACGTTATGTAATAAGGCTTGGCATCTAAAAATCTAACTAATTAGATAACTTTAACCGCCGGTTAAAGTTCCTAGACATCTTAACGATATTCTAGTTATATAATTACACTTTACTATAATTTAATAGCAATTTAATAGTAATTTGCCCTTACGTAGTAATATATAACGGTTTAACTCTATAAGGGCTTCTATAGAGGGTTAGGTATAAAATCTCTACTTAGGCCCGGTTTTTATAGGTTTGCGTAGTAAAAGTCGCTAATTAGATCCTTTACATTTTTAAAGTCTTTCTATAGTTGCTATTCTGGCTAATTTATATTAAATCCTATATATATAGCTCTATAGTAGAGCTGTCGTCCTCTACCTTTACTAAAGTATTTAGAGTTAATAATTCGTTTAATGGTCCACTCCTTATAGTTCTTATTTTTATTTTTATCTCAGATTAGTATTAATAGGGGTTTAAGCTATATCTACCCTAGTAAGGGGTTAGGCTAATAGAGGTGTAATAGCTATAAGTAAAATATAGGCTATATCCCGTGGGTTACTAGGGTAAGTAAGAGTTCTAGCTTATATATAGCTCCCCTATTAATAACTCGTTTAATTAAATAGGGGCTAAGGTTCTTATAATTAAGTGACTTTATAGGCCTCTATATAGAGATATTATATATATTTAGCTATACCTAGTCACTAACACATATCTCCGGTAGTGGCGTTTTATAACAGTTAGTAAAGTAGGCCTGCTTTACTTAAGCCTAGGCCATTTCTCCCTTATAGTAGTTAAGTAGATTTTTTATATAGTTTATATACTAATTAGTAAGTAGCATCTTAAGGTGTTTTCTATATAGCAGTTTCTTATTAATAGGTTCTAGTAGCTCTATACTAGATTAAGGGTAATAACCCTTATTTATAAAGAACGGGGTAAGTCCTATAGTAGTTAAAATATAGTTATTTACTATAAATTTACCTAGTAGGAGGCAATCTACCCAGTTATTTTTAACTATAGGCAACTACCTATTATAGGTACGCTTTTATATTAGCATTAGCGTTTTCTAGTTGCCTAATAGTTTTATAGTAGAAGGATATAGATATCTTAATAGAGATACTAAGGTGTTGGCAGATTCGTCTCTATATATTAGAGTTAAATTATATACCTTAGTTAGATGTAATTAAGTTAGATAACCTATATAGTTAGTAAACTTCGCAGAGGAAGATATTAGTAACATCGCTAATAACTACACCTTTAGTTAGAACGTAGTGGCGCTCTTTTATAAGTCGGTATATTATTATAAGGATGTTCTTATAGGTACGGCCGTGTTATTTATAGGGTAGTAGGTTAATAATAAAATCTATAGCGAGATCTGCCTATTATTATATAGATACTAGTAAAGGGTATAGTAGTCCTTAGTACTTTATATTAAAGGCCTTAGCGCGCTTATAACCATAGTAAGTACCTATAAAGTGTTTAACTAAGTCTATTATTTTTAGCTAGAAGTAGTATTGGCTAAGAAGCTTATAGGTTCCTCCTCTACCTAAATAGCCGCTTAATTAGAGGTTGTAGGCTATTTAGATTAGTTACCGTTATAATTTTTCTAAGTTAGGGATAAATAGGCGGCCTTTATAATAGAGCTTGTTCTCTTTTACTTTTAAGGCTGCTATATTAATTTAGCCTAAGCTTTAGAGGTTAGTAGGTAGTATATAGGCGCTAATAGTCTTTGCGGTAATAAGTTAATATAGTAATAGGTTAACAGAGGTGTTATATACCGTAGTAATAAGCTTATTAATTTTGGGAGGTAACTTTAGTTCTGTGGTATAAAGCTAAGGTATAGTTAGCTCTATTATAGATAGTATGCCTAGGGCTAAATTTTATGCTTTTAGAATTATCTATTGTTAGAACTAATTATAAGGGTTATTTTTAGACTAAGGAAGGTTTTATAAGCGGCGTATTAGGCTATTAAATTTAGTACCTTATACTTCTAGTCTATATATAATTTTAAAGTTAAAACTAAAAAGAAACTCGTTCTAATGTACTTAGCATTAGTTTAGTTACTTTATAATTATAAAGTACTTAAAGTTGCGATAGTCTGTAAGGACTTTAGTAGGCTAATTAGGTTCTGCTAAGAAGAGTTCTAGTTAAAATTCCTTAAATACTTATATAATTATAAGAAGTTCCTTATTATAGATCTTATAGTTACACTTTTATAGTATAAGCTTAGACGAGTAAAATGCGACTAGGTAGAGGAGACCGTTATTACCTATCTAAGAAAAAATGCCTACGTTAACGTAGTTTAAGGAGTTGGTTTTAAGGTAGAGTTATTGTTTTAGTATAAAGTAAGCTAGAATAGGTGCTTTAGTAAAAGCATTTTTAAGGTCTTAGAACGCCTTCTTATATTTAGGCGTCTAGGTAAAGCGTAAATACGTTTTTCCTCCCTTTGCAGAAAGGCCCTTTATTTATATTATTGCTATAAGTAGTACTACTACGCCTAAGAAGTTGTATATAAATTTTTAATAGAAGTTAGCAAAACTGAGGAAGGCTTATACGTCCTTAATACAATTAGGGGCTTACTATTTAGTAATTATATATACCTTCTTAGGGTCTATGCGGATACCCTTAGTAGTAATAATTAGTTTAAGGTATTTTACTTCTATAACTAAGAATTCGCACTTCTTTAAATTAATATAGAGTCCTATGTCCCTAAGGCGCTCTAGGACCTTTTAAACGTGCTTAGTATACTTAAAAGGGTTATTGCTATAAATAAGTATATTATCCAGGTACGCAAAGTAGATGTTATTAAAGTAGTCCTATAAGGTGTTATTAATATAGCTTTAGAAGGCGCCTAGGCCGTTATATACGCTAAAGGATATAATGGTATATTTAAATTAGCCGAAGCGTAATACAAATGCGGTTTTCCATTTATTACCTTCCTATATTTAAAAATAGTTAAAGGCGGCGATAATATTAAGCTTAGTATAGATTTTGGCTTAACTAAGTCGCTTAAAAGTCTCGCGTATAAGCAGTATAGGGTATTAGTTCTTAATTATAATAGCGTTAAGTCCTCTATAGTTAACGCAGAATTAAATACCTCCACTTAGCTTCTTAGCGAGAAGGATAGGGGCGGCTACTAGGGATATACTAGGACGAATAAACCCTTTATTAAGGTGTTTATTAATATACTTTTTTATAACTAGAAGTTTGTTTTTAGGTATTAGGTAGGGTCTCTTATAAAATAGTATTTTTCCTTATTTAATGTTAATAACGTGGTTATTAGGTTAATATAGGGGGAGTATATCTACGCCCTTTTATAAGCATATGTTAATAAAGTTATAGTATCTCTTAGAAAGGAGCTTACGGAGTTCCTTATTAGTAAGTCCTTTTTTAAGCTTTATAAACTTCTTAAAGTCTAAAGGTAAAAGCCCGTAGAGTTCTATAGGGGAGTTGTCTTCTAAAAGGTTAACTATGTCTATCCTATTACTATAAAGGACGTAGTTCTATTCTTTATTAAGCTTATATAGTCGTAATTAAGAAGCCATAGTAACGGTTTAGCCTTTTCTACCTACTATACGGTAGAAGGCCGCAGCACTTATATAATAGCAGTTGGTTATAGGTAGGGTAATAAGGGGTTTCTTAGATTAATATCCTAGGGAGTAGATAGAGGTAGCTAGGCTATATCTTAGGCAGGTCTCTCTATAGTATTTAAAGTTAAAGGTTACTTTTTTCTTTTTCTAGTTAATGGCGGGGTTATATTATTTAAGCTAGCTTATTTTAAGGATAATAAGGTAGTTAGTAAGTAGTATAATATAGGCCTAAAGCTCTTCCTGGTGCCCGTTTATATTTAGGTAGAGTTATACTATATAGGTAATCTTCTATGCGGTATAACTACTGTTAGTAAGTTATAGGGCGCGGGCTTTAATAAGGGGTAAGATAGGTAGGTTATAAGTACACATAAATTAAGTATCTATAAATTTATTAATAGCTCCGCAATTAATTATAAAACGGCTTTTATATTATTTTTTAGCAGTAGTTCCTATTATAGGTAAAACTATCTATTTTTATCCGTTTATCTTTACTAAATTATCTATTAAGTAGGCCAATATATAGACCCTTCTATTATTAGGGCGTCCTAACCTATAACTTAGGGCTAGGACTTAGCGTTTTCCGCTTTTATATCTAACCCTATTGCTATTACTATATCCTTATCTTATATAGTAGCGGCGTATAGCAATATATTTGGTGTTTAGGGCATTAGGTTAGGTATTAGGCGGTAGCTACTAAACCTAGCTATTAGGTAGTTTAGGTTATCGTAATAATAGCCTTCTTAATAGTATTTATAGCAGCGTCCTAGTTTCTAGAGTAGCTTACGCTCTCTATTTAGGAGTTTTTATAGGAAGGTTAGTATAGAGAAATTAATATTGGCTCTAGTAGTGCTTAAAGTAGTAAGCGTTAGTAGCTTAGTATATATAGGTTTAGTAGGCCTAGAAGGCTTCTACAAAAAGGTCTTCGGGTAAAGATTAATAGTAGTAATCTGATTTAGTTATTATTTAATCTTCTATAGGGCTGCTACTATATTATAAATATCGTTGTAGTTATAGCTGGCGGCTGCGTAACTAAGGCAATAAGTAACTTTTTTAAGGAGGTCCTTTTAGTCTTTAGTATTATCTTAGGTAAGGGCTCCGGTATATTCCTAGAATTTAATATAGAATTTATTAAATAATTTAGTAGGGCTTATTTTTAGGGTATATAGTTTAGCTTGGCTAGTGGCTAATAGGTTATAGTCGCGGTATATTAGATTAAGATTATTAAAGACTTCTTAGTGGGACTACTACTTCTAGGGGCTATTAGTCTCCTATTAGGCGAAGAGTCTATTAAATAGTATACCCTTTATTTACCCAATAATGTAACTAATCTTAGTATGTTCTATAAGGAAAAGGTAAGTACTCTAGGTTAGTTTCTTGCGGATTTATATTTTCTAGTAGCTATATTCCTTACTATCTCCCTAAAAGACTAGGGGATTAAGGTAACGTATATTAGACCCTATAGTAGCAGCTTAGGTTCGATTATTATGACTTTTATTATCGCTGCTTTAGTAGGGGCTCCTATTAGGCAAAGTTGCCGGGGGCGTAAAGGCTTAGGTGGCGTTGTATGTAGTAAAGAGGTATCTAGCGTTATTACAAATGTACTTATTAAGCTAAGATTATAGGTATTTAATTGTGCTATCTTTTTTAATAACTATAGCAATAAATGTAATCTTAGCCTTCTTTAACCGTTAGATGTCGCGTTTAGATACGTAGAGGTTATCTTTAGTTTCTTGGCGTATATTATCGGCGAGCGCCTTATAAGCTTGTAGGTCTTAGATAATATCGCGATCTTAAGTAGTACGCATCTTAGCTTGTATAAGCTTTAAGTAGTAGTTCTATAAAAGGTAGTAGTATTTATTAGGTTCTTATACTACCTTTTTTATAAACGTCTCAGCGTCTTATATTTCAATTTTAATAGGTAGTAGCCCTTTTACTTACTTATCCGTAGTTATATAGTTAATAAAGGATAAGACATTGTTAATGTCTACCTTATTAAGGTTGTTATAATCTTTTAAGCCACTAGGCTTTCCCTTAGGGGTTAAGGCTAGGGCTAATAAATTGAATTCTCCTGAGGTTAATTGGCGGCGTAGGTTAAGTATAGATATTAAATTATTCTTTGGGTTTGATATAGTGGCTAATAAGAAATATCGTCTTACTATCATGGGTTCCTTAAAAGTATAGAGTAGGGTAACTCGTAGACATGCTGCTTTTGGCAGCGCCTATAGTATTATAAAGACGTAAAATTAGTTATAGGCTAAGCGTTAGTGGTAAAAAAGGCGTAACGTAATGTTATGGGACAGGGGTAGTAGCTGCAGAGTGTATGTATTCGAGGAGTCTACAAGACATTATGCGATCGATCGTAAGGGTTAAGGGCGTAAGGAGGTGATATACCTACGCGTAGCTGACATAAGCTGTATATAAGGTGTATATAAGAGCACGGGCTCTCCTATAGAGGCCCCTGCGGTAAGGTTCCGTAATAATTGCCTAGGAAGGCCTTAATAATATCCCACTCTATAGGCTAAACTGTACTTAACCTATACCTATAAA
>Ga0307515_10002007_pt1 | contig 45041 bp, 39 predicted proteins | sample 17_EM_MG_FD_194513 | JGI IMG/M metagenome (GOLD analysis project Ga0307515, IMG submission 194513) | Populus trichocarpa ectomycorrhiza microbial communities from riparian zone in the Pacific Northwest, United States - 17_EM | ecosystem: Host-associated > Plants > Roots > Unclassified | place... | reverse complement strand
TTCAGTTGGTTAGAATACCGGCCTGTCACGCCGGGGGTCGCGGGTTCGAGCCCCGTCCACTCCGCCAAACGAAAGAAAAGCCGTTGTGAGTCACTGACCCGCAACGGCTTTTTCCATTTCTGCAGTCCTTCGGGCTCGCGCCCGTGTTGCGGGGCTCATGATGAGCAATCCAAGGCTGAATGAGTTCGCCCGCCGTCTCGGGCCGGGCCTCATCACCGGTGCGGCCGACGATGACCCGAGCGGCATCGCCACCTACTCGCAGGCCGGCTCGCAGTTCCGATTCGGGCTTGCTTGGACGCTGCTGCTGACGACGCCGCTGATGATTGGCATCCAGATGCTGTCGGCGCGCATCGGCTGGGTGACCGGCGAAGGCCTCGGAGCCAACATCGGGAAGATGTGCCCGCGGTGGCTGACCTTGCTGCTGATCGGGTTGCTCGTCGTTGCCAACACCATCAACATCGCGGCCGACATCGGCGCCATGGGCGAGGCCTTGCGGTTGCTGGCTGGTGGCCCGCAGGTGCTCTATATCGTCGGGTTCGGTGCGGTGTCTATCGCGGGGCAGGTCTATTTCTCGTACGAGCGCTCGGTCCGCATCTTGAAGTGGCTGACCTTCGCGTTGTTCTCGTACGTGGCCGTGATCCTGTCGGTCTCGGTTCCGTGGAAGCAGGTAATCCGCGAGGGCGCCACCCCGTGGGCTTACTTTCCGCCCGGTGTCACCCCCAACGAATACGCTTCGATGGTGGTGGCCGTTCTCGGCACGACCATCAGTCCGTATCTCTTCTTCTGGCAGGCCGCGCAGGAAGTGGAAGACAACCACCGGCGTCCCGAGGCCGCCAAGCTGCGCCTGCACCCGGAATACGCTGCGGAGCACTTGGGGCGCATCAAGCAGGACACCTACGTCGGGATGATTCTCTCGAACGTGATCGCGATGTGCATCGTGATCGCGACGGCGGTCACGCTCAATCAACAGGGCATCACCGACATCCAGACTTCATCTCAAGCGGCCGAGGCGCTTCGGCCCGTGGCAGGTGAGTTTGCTTTCGCGCTGTTTGCCCTCGGCATCATCGGCACCGGTCTGCTGGCCGTGCCGGTGCTGGCCGGTTCGGCAGCGTATGCGGTCAGCGAGGTGTTCGGGTGGAAGTCCGGGCTGTCACACGGCTTTCGCGAAGCGCGGGGCTTCTACTCCATCATCATCGTGGCGACGGTCATCGGTACGCTGATGAGTACGCTCGAGGTCGACCCGATCAAGGCGCTGGTCTGGAGCGCCGTGGTGAACGGCGTGATTTCGGTGCCCATCATGGTGGTGATGATGTGGGTCGGCCAGTCCGAGCGCATCATGGGCACGCTCACCATCACCTGGCGCCACCGCTTCTTCGGCTGGGCCGCCACCGGTGTGATGGCGCTGGCTGTGGCCTTCATGCTGCTGACGAGTTTCTAGGCGACGCCAGAGCGCAACACGACGCTGGGGTCCCGACGACCCATCACAAGCTGGCAGAGAGCTCAGCGCTGCAGGAAACGCGGCACAGGCAGAGAGCCGAGCAAGCTGCCGACGCGGTTCATCACGCCCGCGCGTGTGGGCGGCGCGGCTGCGGCTGCCACCTTGTCGAGTTGCTCAAGGGTCTGATCCCTATTGAGCGAGAGAGAACCTTGTGCGGGTTTGAGGCTGTCGAAACGCGAACCATTGGGCGCCGGAACGGGTGCTGCGGCGATCGGCACGGCTTCAGCGGCGCGAGGCGCCGGGCGCAGGATGGGTTGCAGCCAGTCGATGATGGGCACCCACTGGTTGAGATCGTCTTGAACCTTGGCTGCGGGCAGGTCGAACAGCGTGAGCCCGCGTTCAATGCAGCGCACATAGTTCTGCGTTTCGCGCAGCACGCCGATGAACGGCAGCTTCTGCTGTTCGGCCCAGCCCTGTAGAACTTCGGCGGCCTTGGTGCGAGCGTCGAGCCGCATGCCGATGGCAGCCACGATGCAGCGGCCGCTGGCAATGCGTGGCAGCGTCATCATCTCGGCATAGCAGGCGGCTGCCGATTCGCGGTCGAACACCGAGTTGCACACCGGCATGAGGATCGCATCGGCAAACATGGCCACCCGAGCCAGGTCGAAGCCGCGCAAACCACCCGGCGTATCGAGCACGACGTGCGACACACCGGTGGGTGCACGCAGCACGCTCTTCGGGTCGACCGTCCAGCCAACGAGGGGCGAGCGATTGGGTGTGACCTGAGTCGAGCGCAGCCGGAGCCAAGCCTGCGTGGATTGCTGCTTGTCGACATCGCCCAGCATCACGGGCATGCCGTTGTGGGCGCAATAGGCGGCGAGGTGAGCGGCGAGCGTGCTCTTGCCGCTTCCACCTTTACGATTGACAACTGCAACGACGGGCATGACAACGTGTGTCCGGGAGGTCTGCCCTCGGCAGGCGCCGAAGAGCGGCTCATTACATCATCAAACGCAGGGTTCTCCCATAGGCGGCTGCCCGCGTAGCCGCCAAGTCCTACCGCGTTCAAGCTCACAGGTAACCAGTTCTTTCGAGATGACCCAGCACGAAGCCGATTCCCGTTACGCCTGGATGCGTTTGATGGTCACGCTGGCACTGATGACCATCGGCAGCGGCAGCATGTACGTGGTGGCGGTGGTGCTGCCGCCGGTGCAGGCCGAATTCGGTGTGGCGCGGGCTGATGCCTCGCTGCCTTACACGGCGATGATGATCGGGTTCGGCGTCGGCGGCATTTTGATGGGGCGGCTGGCCGACCGGTTCGGGGTGATGGTGCCGGTGCTCATCGGTGCGGCCGGACTGGCCCTCGGTTTCGTGGCGGCGGGCTCGGCCAGCAACATCTGGTTCTTCTCGGCCGCCCATGGAGTACTGCTCGGGTTGCTGGGCAGCTCGGCCACGTTCGCGCCGCTGGTGGCCGACACCTCGCTGTGGTTCGTGCGCCGCCGCGGCATTGCGGTGGCCATCTGCGCGAGCGGCAACTACCTCGCCGGTGCGATCTGGCCGCCCATCGTGCAGCACTTCATCGAAAGTGTCGGCTGGCGCCACACCTACTTCGGTCTGGGCGCCTTCTGCGGCATCACGATGCCGGTGCTCGCGCTGATGATGCGGCCGAGGCCGCCAGCGGCGGTGGTGGGCACGTCGGCCGGCGCTCCGGTCGTCTCGTCGACGCGACCCTTTGGCCTGTCGATGGGTACGGCGCAGGCCCTTTTGTGTGTGGCCGGCGTGGCATGTTGCGTGGCGATGTCGATGCCGCAGGTGCACATCGTGGCCTATTGCGGCGACCTGGGTTATGGCGCGGCGCGTGGTGCCGAGATGCTGTCGCTGATGCTGGCCTGCGGCATCGTCAGCCGCCTGGTGTCGGGCGCCATCTGCGACCGCATCGGAGGGCTGCGCACCTTGCTGCTGGGGTCGATGCTGCAGGGTGTTGCCTTGCTGATGTTCCTGCCATTCAACGGGCTGGTGTCGCTGTACGTGATCTCGGCGATGTTCGGCCTGTTCCAGGGCGGCATCGTGCCTTCGTACGCCATCATCGTGCGCGAGCACTTTCCGCCGGCCGAGGCCGGTGCCCGCGTGGGCACCGTGCTGATGTTCACGCTCTTGGGCATGGCGCTCGGCGGCTGGATGTCGGGCAAGGTCTTCGACCTCACTGGCTCCTACCAAGCCGCCTTCGTCAACGGCATTGGCTGGAACCTGCTGAACCTGACGATCGCGTCGCTGCTTTGGCGCCGCGCGAAGCGCCTGCGTCAGGAACTCGCGCCCGCCTGAGCCGGCCGCGGCCGCGGCAGGAAGCCCGTCGCGAGGGAGGTGCCGGCCAGGATCACGATGCAGCCGATCACCATCTGTGGCGTCAGCGATTCGCCCAGAAAGAGAGCTCCCCACGCCATCGCAAAAGCGGGGATCAGAAAGGTGACCGTGATCGCGTTGGCCGGGCCGATGTGGGCGATGAGGCGAAAGAACAGCACGTAGGCCACGCCGGTGCACACGGTGGCCAGCAGCGCCAGGTTCGTCCACGCGGCTGCGCTGGGCATGGCCGAGGGCCACAGCACGAACGTGGGCACGGCCAGCACCATGGCCGCGCCCAGCTGGCTACCGGCAGCGACCGCCATCGGCGGCACACCGGTGAGGTGACGCTTGGTGAAGTTGGCCGAGAAGCCGTAAGACAGGGCCGCGACGATGCAGGCCAGGGTGGCCAGCGCCACGCGAGCGCCGTCGACATCGGCTTTCACGCTGGCCTTGGAGTAGGCCAAGCCGAACACGCCGAGAAAACCGATGACGAGGCCCAGCGTGCGCAAGGGCGTGAGCTTGTCGCGCAACCACAGCCACGCGATGGCTGCGCCGAAGAGTGGCGTCGCCGCATTGAAGATCGAACTCAGCCCCGCACTGATCGTGAGCGCCGCGTAGCTGAAGCACATGAAGGGCAGCGCGGAGTTGGTGACGCCCACTATCAGGATCGGCCGCCAGTGCGTGCGCAGCGATGCCGTTTGCCCGCGGAGCGCGAGCAGCGGCATCAGCACCAGCGTGGCCCCGATGACGCGCAGGCCGGCAAGCGGTATGGCGCCGAACTCAGGTGCGCCCACGCGCATGAACAGGAATGACGCGCCCCACACGGCGGCGAGTGTCAGCAACTCCAGCAGGTCGGACCGTTTCACAGCGCTCCTTCCAGCGCCAGCAAGGCACGCTTTCGCTCCAGGCCGCCGGCGTAACCGGTGAGGCTGCCGTCGGTGCCCACCACGCGGTGGCAAGGCACGATCACGCTGACCGGGTTGCGGCCGACGGCGGCACCCACCGCGCGCACTGCCTGTGGCGAGCCCACGCTGCGCGCGATGGCCGCGTAGCTTTGCGTGGCGCCGGCTTCGATGCCGCACAGGGCTTGCCACACCGAGCGCTGAAAGGCCGTACCGTGCAGATCGAGCGGCAGATCGAAATGTGAGCGCGTCCCGGCGAAGTATTCGGCGATCTGCTCGGCCGCCTGCTGCAGCAAGGGATCGTCGGGCCGCTCGGGCGCGTCGATGGGCTCGGGGTGCCACTTCTGTGCCTCGAACCACGCACCCGCGAGGCCGGCTTCGGTGCGGGCGAGCAGGATCGGACCGAGCGGCGAAGGCAGATGGGCTTGCGCGGTGCAGCGCGAGACGATGGAGCGGGTCGGTGTCATGTCGTTCTCCTTCAGACCAGGGTGTTCCAGAGCCGCAGCACGGCGTAAGCGCGCCACGGCCTCCAGCGTTCGATCAGCGCATCGGCTTCGCGCTGGGTGGTGACGCCGAACAGCGGTTTCATCGCGTTCAGCACCGCCACGTCTTTCGGCGGAAAGGCATCGGGCCAGCCGAGCGCCCGCATCGCGATGTAGTGGGCCGTCCACGGGCCGATGCCGGGCAGGGCATGCAGTGTCTCGATCAGCGCCTCCGGCTGGTGCTGCGTGTGCAGCTTCGCCGCGATCTCGGGCCACGCCTGCGCGAGCGCGATGATGGCGCCGGCCCGCGCGCGGATGATGCCGAGTTCGGCAATGTGCTCGATGGGTGTCTGCGCGATCCCGGCGGGTGACGGAAAGGTGTGCGAGATCTCGGGCCAGGGCGTGGCCAGCGCCTCTCCGAACCGGTCGACGAAACGCTTGGCCAGCGTGCGAGCACCCGCCACCGTGACCTGCTGGCCGAGAACCGCGCGCACCACCATCTCGAAGGCATCCACACAGCCGGGCAGCCGCAGGCCGGCCGCGCCGGGCAAGTCGATGAGGGTGCTGTCGATGGCTTCGGGCGAGGCGTCGAGATCGAGCCAGCGGCGTGCGGCGGCCACCACGCGTGCGCTGTGCGGCGCGAGCGTCGGCGAGAAGCTCAGCCGCACATGGGGTGCGCGCGTGGCCGTTTCGGGCACGAATTCGGCCTCCAGCCAGCCCGCCACCGGCGCCACGGCACCCGCGCGCAGCGAGCGGCGGATGCGCAAGCCGTCGACCGCCTCGACATCGGGAATCGCGCGCTGGCTCAGAAACCGCAGCATCGAAGCAATGTCGTACGGGGCGCGATAGCCGAGCCGCACGTTGATGGCGTCGTCGGCCGGCACGGCTTCTTCGTCGACCTCGCCACGCAGACGGCTCGGGCTCATGCGGTAGTTCTCGACGAAGGCCGCGTTGAATCGCCGCAGGCTGCGGAAGCCACTGGCCAGCGCCACCTGGGCGACGGGCAGGCGCGTGTCGGTCAGCAGTTGCTTGGCCAGCAGCAGGCGACGTGTCTGCAGGTATTGCAGCGGCGTCACGCCATGCTCGGTGGCGAAGATGCGGCGCATGTGGCGGTCGCTCACGCCCAGGTGATCGGCCAGGCCGGTCATCGAGAGCACCTCTTCATCGCCAAGCCGGCTGTCGAGCCAGCTCGCGGCCTGGCGAGCCAGGGTGCGCGAAGCGTCCATCACGGTCCACGCCAGGCCGGGGCCGGGCGCCACCTCGGGGCGGCACTTCATGCACGGACGGAAGGCCGCGGCCTCGGCCTGCGCCGGCGTATCGAAGAAGCGGCAGTTCTCGCGCCGTGGCGTGCGCACGCGGCAGACCGGGCGGCAGTAGACCTTGGTCGAGGTCACGCCGACGAAGAGCCGGCCATCGAAGCGGGCGTCGCGGGCCTTGAAGACCTGGTAGGCGGCATCGGAATCGAGTGTCATGTCTGCCATTATGGGCAGTCAGGCCAGTCGGACTCGCCGTTTTCGGACATGTCGGCAGGCCCGTTTTTTGCGAAATCACCGTCTCTACAATCCGCCCACCTTCAGGAGAGCACCAGCATGCAAGTTACCGCGTCCAACTTCAAAGCCTATGACATCCGCGGCATCGTCGGTAAGACCATCGACGAGGCGTTCGCGGAACATCTGGGCCGCGCCTTCGGCAGCGCCGCCAAGGTGGCGGGCGAGAAGGCAGTGGCGGTGGGGCGCGACGGTCGCTTGTCAGGCCCCGGCCTGGTGGCCGCGTTGATCAAGGGGTTGATGTCGACGGGGCTCGACGTGGTCGACCTCGGTGCCGTGACCACGCCGATGCTGTACTACGTGGCCGCCACGCGCGGCAAGCACGGCTGCAACAGCGGCATCCAGGTGACGGGAAGCCACAACCCGAAGGACTACAACGGCTTCAAGATGGTGCTGGCCGGCCGCGCGATCTACGGCGACGAGATCCAGGCGCTGCGCAAGCGCATCGAGACCGAAGACTATGCGACCGGCACCGGCCGCTCGGCCAAGATGGACATCCTGGCGGAATACCGCCACCGCATCGTGAGCGACTGCAAGCTGGTGCGCAAGATGAAGATCGTGGTCGACTCCGGCAACGGCATTCCAGGCGCATCTGCACCGGGCATTCTGCGTGCACTGGGCTGTGACGTGACTGAGCTGTATTCGGAGGTCGATGGCGACTTTCCCAACCATCACCCAGACCCGAGCAAGCCGGAGAACCTGGCCGACCTGATCCGCACCGTGCAGACCACCGATGCCGAGATCGGCCTCGCGTTCGACGGCGATGGCGACCGGCTCGGCGTGGTCACCAAGGACGGGCAGATCATCTATCCCGACCGCCAGCTGATGCTGTTCGCCACCGACGTGCTCTCGCGCAACAAGGGCGGCACCATCATCTTCGACGTGAAGTGCACGCAGCGCCTCGCACCGGCCATTCGTGCGGCCGGTGGCAAGCCGCTGATGTGGCAGACCGGGCATTCGCTGATCAAGGCCAAGCTGAAGGAAATCAAGGCACCGCTGGCCGGTGAGATGAGCGGGCACATCTTCTTCGCCGAACGCTGGTACGGCTTCGACGACGCCACCTACACCGCGGCGCGCCTGCTTGAGATCTTGTCGCGCACCAAGAACCCGAGCAAGGTCTTGAACGACCTGCCCACGAGCTACAACACGCCCGAGCTGAACGTGCCTTGTGCCGAAGGCGAGCCCAAGCTGGTGGTTCAGAAGCTGCTGGACAACGCCGATTTCCCCGGTTCGCAAGAGATCATCACCATCGACGGCCTGCGCGTGGAATACGCCGACGGCTTCGGGCTGATTCGCGCGTCGAACACCACGCCGGTGCTGGTGCTGCGTTTCGAAGGCCACACCCCCGAGGCCCTGCACCGCATCGAAGCCCAGATGATGGCGGCGCTCAAGGCGGCCAAGCCCGACGCGCAAGTCGCTGCGGCCGCCCACTGATCTCGTGCGCGTTCTGATCGTCAAGTTGTCCTCGCTGGGCGACGTGGTGCACGCCATGCCGGTGGTGCACGACATCCAGAGCGTCTACAGCAGCGCCTACATCGACTGGGTCGTGGAGCCCGCCTTTGCACCCCTGGTGCGGCGGGTGCGGGGCGTGGACGAGGTGATCGAATGCGCACAGCGCCGTTGGCGCCGTGCATGGTGGACGTCTGCTGTGCGGGCCGAATGGCGCAGCTTTCGCAACCGGCTCACCGCCCAGCGCTACGACGCGGTGATCGACCTGCAAGGCCTGACCAAGTCGGCCCTGGTGGCACGCATGGCCCAAGGCCCGAGCTTCGGCCTGGCTAACCGCACAGAAGGCTCGAGCTACGAACTGCCAGCGCGGTGGCTGATCGATCAGACCATCGAGATCGCACCTCGCATCCATGCGCTCGACCGTTCGCGCGAGCTGGTGGCGCGGGCCTTGAACTACCAGGTCGGCGGCCCGCCGCAGTTTGGCCTGCAATCGCATGGCGTTCGCACCGACCGGCCGACCGTGGTGTTCGTGCATGGCAGCTCGCGTGCCGACAAGCTGTGGCCCGAGGAGTGCTGGGTCGATCTGGGTCACCGCATGGTGGCCTCGGGTTTCGACGTGGCCTTGCCGCATGCAGGGGCCGAGGAGCTGGCGCGTGCTCAGCGCCTGGCCGATGCGCTCGGCCCGCATGCCGTCGTCTGGCCCACGATGGCGCTCGACGCGCTGGTTGACAGCATGGGCGCGACGCAAGGCGTCATCGGTGTCGACAGTGGCCTGAGCCACATCGCCACGGCACTCAACCTGCCGCACGTGCAGCTCTACAACTTTCCCACCGCGTGGCGCACCGGGCCCTTGCAGGCACACGGCCACCGGCACCAGGTGGCCATCGAGCGCGACCCGACGCCCGAGGTCGACCTGGTATGGGCCACCTGGCAGGTCGTGCGCCGGATCGGCCATTGATGAGCCGCTTCGGCAGCTGGCTCGCCCGCAGGGCGTATTCAGATCTGTTGCGGCTGCTGAAGCCGGTTTACGTGCTGCGCCTGTGGTGGCGCGGCCGCGCCGAGCCCTTGTATCGCCACGCGATCGGTGAGCGCCTCGGTGATTACCTTGGTGAGCCGCGCGAGGGCGCGCTTTGGGTGCATGCGGTGTCGCTCGGCGAGACGCGTGCAGCGGCCGCGCTCATCGATGCGTTGCGCCGTGTCGATCCGACGTTGCACCTGCTGCTGACCCACAGCACCGCCACGGGGCGCGAAGCGGGCCAGGCCTTGCTGCGCGAGGGTGATGCCCAAGCCTGGCTACCCTACGACACACCGGGCGTGGTGCAGCGTTTCTTCACGCAATTCAAGCCTGCAGTCGGTGTGCTGATGGAAACCGAGATCTGGCCCAATTTGCTGCAGGCCGCGCACGAAGCCAAGGTGCCGATGGTGCTGGCCAATGCCCGGTTGAGCGTCAAGAGCCATCGACGGGGTCAGCGCCTGTCAGTCGTGATGCAACCGGCCGCCGCCTCGCTGGCCCTGGTGCTGGCGCAGACCGAAGACGACGCGGCACGCCTGCGCGATTCGGGCGCGCGCGAGGTGGTGGTGTGCGGCAACCTGAAGTTCGACATCACGCCCGACGAGACCTTGCTCGCACGCGGGCAAGGCTGGCGCAAGGCGCTGGGTCGCGCCGTCGTGATGGCAGCGGTGACGCGCGAAGGCGAAGAGGCAATGCTGCTCGCTGCGTGGACGCGCCAGCCGGCTGGCCAACGGCCTTTGCTGCTGATCGTGCCGCGCCACCCTCAGCGATTTGATGAAGTCGCCGCGCTGGTGCAACAAGCGGGTCTTGTTGTCGCTCGCCGAAGCCAGTGGACAGATGCTCCCGATGACGCGGCCTTGCGCGCAGACGTGTGGCTGGGCGATTCGATGGGCGAGATGCCGCTGTACTACGGCACCGCTGACGTCGCCTTGCTGGGCGGCAGCTTCGCCCCTCTGGGCGGGCAGAACCTCATCGAAGCGGCGGCCTGCGGCTGCCCCGTCGTGATGGGCCCGCACACCTTCAACTTTGCAGAGGCGGCGAGGCTTTCGCTCGAAGCCGGCGCGTCTGTGCGCGTGGTCGACATGAACGAGGGCGTGGGTCGTGCGCTCGAGTTAGCAGGCCATGACGAACGCGACGTCGTGGCCCAGCGCGCCGTCGCGTTCGCGGCACAGCACCGCGGTGCGGCGCAACGCATGGCGCATCGGATCGAGCCGCTGCTGCAGCCACGGTAGGCACGCTGCGTCAGAACAGCTTGCCGACGTTGAACAGCGTCAGCACACCCAGCCCCGCGAAGATTGCCGCGGCGATGCTGTGCACGAGTTTCATCGACACCCTTTTCGCCAACTTGTCGCCAACGAACACGGCGGGCACGTCCGCGATCAACATGCCGAGCGTCGTGCCGGCGACCACCCAGATCAGGTCGGTGTAGCGGGCGGCCAGTGCCACGGTCGCGAGCTGTGTCTTGTCGCCCATCTCGGCCAGGAAGAAGGCGACAACGCTGGTGAGGAACACGCCGTGGCGTGTTGTGCTGCCGCTGTCGTCGTCATCCAGCTTGTCGGGGATCAGCATCCACCCGGCCATGGCGATGAACGACAGGCCGATCACCCAGCGCAGCAGGTTGGGGCCGAGTGCGGACGCGACCCAGCCACCCAATGCGCCCGCTGCGGCGTGATTGACCAAGGTGGCGACAAGAATGCCCAGCACGATGGGCAGCGGGCGCTTGAACTTGACGGCCAGCAGCATCGCCAGCAGCTGCGTCTTGTCGCCCATTTCGCCCAATGCGACCACACCGGTGGAGACGAGGAATGCTTCCATGAAAAACTCCAGGGCCGGAAACCGAAGACCGCACAGTGTCCCCGGCCCTTGTTCCGGGAGGCTGTGCAGTCAAAGGTCTTGCCAGGCGTGGAGCTGTTCGCGCCATGGCCGTGAGGGCCAAGTGTGTTGACGCGGACCCCTGCGGGCGCAGGGCGGCTACTCCCCAATGACGAGTGCGGCGCGAGTATATCGGCCGGCGTGCATCGACCGACGTGAAAAGGCCCCGCGATGCGGGGCCTTTGGCAGAGCGTTGAGAACCTTACTTGGCGAGCATGGCGTTCACCGCGGCCACGTCCCCGGGAGCGAGTTGCCCTGCCGCCTGGCGCAGCTTGAGGCTGTTCACCAGCACGTCGTATCGGGCCTTGGCCAGGTCGCGCTGGGTGGTGAAGAGCTGGGTCTGTGCATTCAGCACGTCGAGGTTGACGCGCACGCCGACCTTGTAGCCGAGCTGCGTGGCTTCCAGCGCGAGCTGGCTCGACGATTCGGCGGCTTCGAGTGCCTTGACCTGGGCTTGCAGCGACTGCACGCCGAAGAACGCTTGGCGCGTACCCTGTGCCACCGATCGGCGGGCGGCTTCGAGCGTGTTGCGCGATTGCTCTTCAAGCGACAGCGTTTCCTTGATGCGGTTTTGCACCGAGAAGCCGGCGAACAACGGCAGGTTGAGTTGCACGCCGATGCTGGTGGTGTTGGCGTTGCCTGGTGTCAACTGAGGATTGTCGCCAGTCGTGTGCGAGCGGCCGACGCTGCCGGACAGACCGACGGTTGGAAGATGACCCGCGCGCGCCTTCGTCGTTTCGAGCTGAGCGACGTCATAGCCGAGTTGGGCCTTGCGCACGGCCGGTGCTGTGTCGATGAACGAAACCCAGTCCTCCACACCGGTGGGTGTGATCGGTGGCGGCGCGAAAGGCACGACCAATGGTCTTGGGGCAACTCCAGTACGGCCGACAAGCTGGTCCAACGCAATGCGCTTGGTCAGCAGATCGTTGTCAGCAGCGATTTCCTGCGCAGTCGCCAAGTCATAGCGGGCCTGGGCTTCTCGGGTGTCGGTGATCGTGGCGGTTCCGACTTCAAAGTTGCGTTTGGCCGATGCCAGCTGCTCTGCGATGCCTTTCTTGCTGGCTTGCGCCGTGGCGAGCGCATCTTGCGCGGCCAGCACGTCGAAGTAAGTCTGGGACACGCGAACAATCAGTTCCTGATCGGCAATCTGCAAATCAGCCTTGGCCGATTCAACGCCCAGGTCCGCCTGCGAGATGCTGGCGTCATTGGCGCGATTGAACAAGGACTGTTGGGCATTCAGGCCGGCCGAGGTGGCGTTTCCGGTGCCGTTGACGACATTCGTTTCAACGCTCGAGCGATTGGCACCCAGCGTTGCATTGACGGAGGGCCGGCGCAACGCATGCGCCTGGTCGGCCCTGGCCTGCGCCGATTCGGACAGCGCTCGCGCCGCCAAGTAAGTGGCGTCATACCCGCGCGCCGTGTCATACAGCTCCTGCAGGCTTTGCGCCTGGGCGAACGGCGCAGCGCCGAGGAGAAAGGCGCAGGCCAGTGCCAGGCGGCTCAGCCGGGGCAGGCGAAACGTGGAAACAGCGGACATGGGAAGCGTTCCTTGCGTTGAATTCTTAATAGGTGGGCACGGATGCGTCGACTTCGCGAGACCAAGCGTCGATACCTCCGGCGACGTTGTACACGTGCTCATAACCCTGGCGCTCCAGAAATGCGACGACTTGCAGACTTCGCATCCCGTGATGGCATAAACCGAGGATGGGCCGCGAAGGCTCCAGCTCGTCGAGGCGGCCGGGGATCTCCTGCATCGGAATGCAGACGGTGCGTGCGCCGGCCACCGAGAGTGAGGCGTGCTGCACCTCCCACGGCTCGCGCACGTCGAGCAGCACCGGCTCCGGGTCGCTCGCCCGCCGGCCCAGGCCGGCCAGCAGCGCCGCCACGTCGCGCACTTGAACCTGTTGCATCAGAAGTGAAAGCGTGAAGGCTCGTCGAAGCCCGACAGTCGGGGGGCCACCGTGTCGAACAGATTGACGCTTTTGAATTCCTTGTCACTGAGGCGCGTGACGAGCACAGCGCACATCACCGGCTCCTGCCCGACGATGGCAGCCAGCCGGCCGCCGACCTTCAGCTCGTTCAGCAGCGCGGGCGGCACAGCGGCCACCGAGCCCGACAGCAGGATCACGTCGAACGGGCCCGCCGTGGGCAGGCGCTTGGAGCCGTCGCCCTCGACCACGCTGACGTTGGAGATGGCGGCGTGCTTGAGGTTGTCGGACGCCATCTTGGCCAGCGCCGGGTCGATTTCGAGCGTGACCACCTGGCGCGCCTTGTGCGACAACAGGGCGGCCATGTAGCCCGAGCCCGCGCCGATCTCGAGCACGCGCTCGTGGCGGCGTACGTTCAGCTCCTGCAGCAGGCGCGCTTCGACCTTGGGCGCGAGCATGTGCTGGCTGTCCTTGGTGGGCGAGGAAAGCGGCACTTCAGTGTCGAAAAAGGCCATGCTCCGATACGCCAGCGGCACGAAGTCTTCGCGCTTGACGACCGCCAGCAGCGACAAGATGCCGGCGTCGAGCACATCCCAGGGGCGGATCTGCTGCTCGATCATGTTGAAGCGGGCTTGCTCGGTGTTCATGGCGTGGTTCCTTACAGGGGCAGAAAGAGAGAGGCGGGCATTTTATTGGGCACCGCTGGCGGCGGCGAACGCTTCTTCATGAGCCTTGCTTTCCTTTGAGGGAAGCAGGGTGCTTGAGCAAACCGTGCAGCACGATGTCGATGTGCGTCGCGATGACGCGGCTGGGGTCGATGTCCATGCCTTCGCAGGCACCGAACGAATGCTTGTGAAGCGCCATGAAGATCAGCGGCGCGAACAGCACGTGAGTCACTTCAGCGTACGGCACTTCGCGGAACTCGCCGCGCTCGACGCCGCGCTTCAGCGTGCGCACAAGCAGCTCGTTGGCGGGCTGGATCACTTCTTCCTGGTAGAACTGCGCGATCTCCGGGAAGTTGCGCACCTCGGACATCATGATCTTGTGGATGCCACCGGCCGGCGTGTTGCCCACGCGCTCCCACCAGGTGTTCATCAGGAAGGCGAGCAGGTCCGTGGTCGGGCCTTCGAACTCGTCGGCAATGCCGCTGCCCTCGGCGATCATCTGCGACAGGTTCTGCTGGATGACGGCCTTGAGCAGCTCTTCCTTGCTGGGGTAGTAGAGATAAAGCGTGCCTTTGGAGACACCGGCGCGCACCGCTACCTCGTCGGAGCGGGTGGCGGCAAACCCTTTTTCGACGAACAGCTCAAGCGCCGCGTCCAGCAATTCCTGCGGGCGCGCTTCTTTGCGTCGTTGCCGCGACGGGGCAGCGAGAGGGACTTTGGGCATGGGGAGATACTGACTGACTAGTCAGTAATGTAGCCGTGGTGTGGCCGAGGGTCAAGGCGGGAGCCTAACTGAGGCCACATGAATGCAGCCTGTCCGCCGTAAAGAAGGGTGAAGTGAATTGCAGGAACTGCCCCGCTATCATCGCCCGTCGTTTTGCAGCCGGGGGATGCGCGTGGATGTCTTGTTGTTGGTGAAGGCCGCGGTCATGGGCGTGGTCGAAGGCCTGACCGAATTTTTGCCGGTGTCGAGCACGGGCCACCTGATCCTGGCAGGGTCGCTGCTCAACTTCAACGATGCGCGCGGCAAGCTGTTCGAGATCGTGATCCAGTCGGCCGCCATTTTGGCGGTGGTGTGGGAGTTTCGTGTGCGTATCGCCTCCACCCTGGGCGGCATCGGCCGTGACCCGAAGGCCAATCGCTTGCTGATCAACGTGGCCATTGCCTTCCTGCCTCTCGCGTTGCTGGGCATCGTGTTCGGCAAGATGTTGAAAGCGCAGCTCTTCAACGCGCCGACGGTGGCGACCACCTTCATCCTCGGCGGTTTCATCATCTTGTGGGCAGAGCGCCGCACGCACGCCGTACGCATCAGCAGCGTCGACGAGATGACCTGGCTGGACGCGCTGAAGGTCGGCATCGCACAGGCTTTCGCGCTCATCCCCGGCACCAGCCGCAGCGGCGCCACCATCATCGGCGGCATGCTGTTCGGGCTGTCGCGCCAAGTGGCGACAGAGTTCACCTTCTACCTCGCCATCCCGACGCTCATGGTCGCCTCGGTCTATTCGCTCTACAAGGAGCGTGCGCTGCTGTCGGCCGACGACTTGGGCATGTGGGCCGTCGGCATGGTGGCCGCGTTCATCTCGGCCTTCTTGTGCGTGCGCTGGCTGCTGCGCTACATCGCCACCCACAACTTCGTGCCATTCGCCTGGTACCGCATCGCGTTCGGCATCGTCGTGCTTGCTACTTGGTGGACAGGCGCTGTCGTCTGGTCAGATTAGCGCTTGGTGAACACCAGATCCCAGACGCCGTGGCCGAGTTTCAGGCCGCGGTTCTCGAACTTCGTCAGCGGCCGGTAGTCGGGCTTGGGCGCATAGCCCTCGGCCGTGTTGCGCAGGCCAGGTTCGGCTGACAGCACCTCCAGCATCTGCTCGGCATACGGCTGCCAGTCGGTCGCGCAATGGAGGTAGCCACCGGGTGCGAGATGTGTGACCAGCGCGGCCACGAAGGGCGCCTGGATCAGGCGGCGCTTGTTGTGCTTCTTCTTGTGCCACGGGTCGGGGAAGAAGATGTGCACGCCAGCCAGCGAGCCGGGCGCGATCATGTGCTGCAGCACCTCGACGGCGTCGTGCTGAACGATGCGAAGGTTGCCGAGTTGCGCTTCTTCGATGCGCTGGAGCAGTGCCCCCACGCCGGGCGTGTGGACCTCGACGCCGATGAAGTCGGTGCCCGGCAGCGTTTGCGCGATCTGCGCGGTGGCGTCGCCCATGCCGAAGCCGATCTCCAGCACCACCGGGGCCTTGCGGCCGAACACCTGCTCTGGCACCAAGGCCTGCGGTGCATACGGCAGCACATATTTCGGCGCCAGCGTTTCCAGTGCACGGATCTGGCCCGTGCCCATGCGGCCGGTGCGCAGCACGAAGCTTCGGATGCGGCGCCGTGGCGCGGTGTCGTCTTCGGGAGCTTGTTGTGGGTCGGTCATGGCAGGCTCGGCCGCTCGGGGCGGTTGAGGGGCACGCATTGTGCCTGTGTCGCAGTGCGGACCGGCATTGCGGCGGCGGCGCTGCTGCGATACTGAGGCCTCCTTAAGAGGCATGTTGTCGTCATGGCAAGTTGGGTGCGTCGAATCGGCAAGCTTTTCTCCACTGAAACCCAGACGGAATCGGCGCCTTCTCCGAAACCTCTCTCTCAAGCGAGCGCACCGGCTGCCGCCGGCGTGGCCCCGCTGGCCGATCTGGACGCTGCGCTGTTCGACTGGCTGCTCGACGTCCCGCCTGGCCCTGAGCGAGATGTCGACGCCGCCGAATCGCTTTGGCTCGCTGAGCTCGACCCACTGATCGCCGCCGACAAAGGGCGCGGTGAATTGCTCCCACGCACGGCCGGCGTGATCCCGCCGCTGCTCAACAGCCTGCGCGACGAGAACCAGTCATCTGCCGAACTGGCGCAACGCGTCGAGCGCGATCCCAACCTCGTGGCCGAAGTCACGCGCCTCGCCAACAGCATCGCTTTCCGCGGCAAGGAGCCGGTGACCGAGTTGGCCGAGGCGGTGCGCCGCGTTGGCACGGGTGGCGTCAAACAGGCCATCGCGAAGGTGGTGCTCAAGCCGATGTTCGATGCGCGGTCAGGTGGCCTGGCGAGCCGTGCTGCTGCTCGCCTGTGGGCGCATTCGCAGGCCCAGGCCGATCTGTGCCGCGCGGTGGCCGCGGCCCGCGGCATGGACCCGTTCGAGGCCTACCTCGGCGGCCTGCTGAGCAACGTCGGCTGGACGGCCGGGCTTCGCGCGCTGGAACGCGTGTTCGAGCAGCATCCACCGACCGCCGAGCTGGCATTCGGCAGTGGGTTCAAGCAAGGCTTTCGCTCACGGCGCGACCGCTTGTTCGTGCAGTTGGTGACGGCCTGGCGCGTGAACCCGGCCTTGCATGAGGCAGCGCGAGACGTGCAATACACCGGCAGCTTTGCTGCGGCGACCGACCCGTTTGCGCAGCTCTTGCTCGCAGGTCACTGCCTCGCGAGCCTGCGCATGCTGGTCTCGGCCGGCCGCGTGGCCGAAGACGATGCCTTGCTGGCCGGCTGGCCCGATGGCGTGCGTTTGGTTTTCACCTCGCTCGGCTGAGACGCCGCCGGCGAAAGGTCGGCACGCTAGAATTGCCGCTCAACGCGGGTGTAGTTCAATGGTAGAACGGCAGCTTCCCAAGCTTCATACAGGGGTTCGATTCCCCTCACCCGCTCCATATCGTGTCCCGGGCCGCCCATGTGCGGCCCGCATCGTTTCCACCATCGCTGAAAGTGATGTGAGATGAGTGACAAGCTGTTGCGCGTCGTCTGGATCGGCTTGCCGCAAGGGGCGACGCTGCCCTGGGCGCTGCCGGCCACTTCGCCGTGGGGGCCGTTCTCGGCCAGCTCGGTGGATACGCTCGACGTGCTGAGCGCCGGCGAATCGCAGCCGGCCGATGCCTTGCTGCTGTACTTGCCCTCAGGCGCGCAGGCCCAGCCCATCGCGTGGCCCGCCTTGTCGGCGGCCTGCGCCGAGGCCGCCGTGCTGGTGGTCACCGCCGAGATCGACGTCACCACGCAGCAGCGGCTGCTCGCCACCGGCGTGCAAGACGTGGTGCTTGAGTCCAACTCGACCTCGCTCGCGCAGCGCGTGCGCCTCGCCGTGGAGCGCCGCGCGGTGGAGCAGGAGGCGGGCAAGGCCTACGCCACCGACCTGGGCACCGGCCTGCCGAATCGCCAGCAGCTGATCGAACACATGAGCCAGCTTCTGGCGCTGCGCGAACGTGAACCCAAGCCGGTGAGCGTGCTGGTGTTCCGCATCGATGGGCTGCAGGGCCTGGAGGCCGCGCGCGGACAGGAATCGGCCAACGTGGTGCGGCGCAAGGTTGCTGTGCGGCTGCGCGCCGGCGTTCGCTCCAGCGACGTGGTGGCTTCGCTGGGTGTGGATGCGTTCGCGGTGCTGTTGTCGTCGACCGAATCGCCCGCCGACGCCACCCATGTGGTCGACAAACTGCAGCGCTGGCTGCGCGAGCCGGTGTCGGTGACGGGCACCAGCGTCGTGCTGTCGACCTTCGTCGGCGTGGCACAGTTCCCGAAAGACGGGCGCCAGCCCGACGAGCTGCTGCGCCATGCGTCGGCCGCAGCGATGCTCGGCGCCTACGGCATGCAGCCCGACGCAGCGAACGATTGAGCGACGCGTACAAGCGCAGCGAAGTACCCATCAAGCAACGCCCGCGGAACCGGCTTTGCCGGGCCGCCAGGCAACGTCCCTCGGGGGCTGAGCCCGGACACAGACAGTCCAGTGGACTGTCTGTGCCTGGCGAAGGGCTGGGCCAGTGGCCCAGCGCGGCCTGCAAGGCGGTAGCGTAGCGACTGGGGGGCTATTTCAGTATGTCGCCGAGCGCGAGGTACTTGATCTCGACGTAGTCCTCGATGCCGTGGCGCGAGCCTTCGCGGCCCAGGCCCGATTGCTTCACGCCGCCGAAAGGCACTTCGGCCGTCGAGATCAATCCGGTGTTCACACCCACCATGCCCGACTCCAGCCCTTCGCCCACGCGGAAGATGCGGCCGATGTCGCGGCTGTAGAAGTAGGCGGCCAGGCCGAACTCGGTGGCGTTGGCCATCGCCAAGGCTTCTTCTTCGGTCTTGAAGCGGAACACCGGGGCCACCGGGCCGAAGGTCTCTTCGCGGGCGCACAGCATGTCGCTGGTGGTGTCGGTCAGCACTGTGGGCTCGAAGAAGCGGTCGCCGAACTTCTTGCCGCCGGTGAGCAGCTTTGCGCCCTTAGCAAGCGCGTCGGCCACATGGCTCTCGATCTTCTTGATGGCGTTGTCGTCGATCATCGGGCCCTGGGTCACGCCGTCTTCGAAGCCGTTGCCGACCTTGATGGCCTTGGCCTTGGCAGCGAGCTTTTCGACGAACTGGTCGTAGACGGTGTCTTGCACATACAAACGGTTTGCGCAGACGCAGGTCTGGCCGGCGTTGCGGTATTTGCTGGCCAGCGCACCGTCGACCGCGCTGTTGATGTCGGCATCGTCGAACACGATGAAGGGCGCATTGCCGCCGAGTTCAAGCGAGAGCTTCTTGATGGTCGGCGCACATTGCGCGGCCAGGATGCGACCGACTTCGGTGGAGCCGGTGAAGGACAGGTGGCGCACGATCTCGCTCTCGCACAGCAGCTTGCCGATCTCGGCCGATTTGTCGGCCGTGATGATGTTGAGCACGCCCGGCGGCAGGCCGGCACGCTGGCCGAGCTCGGCGATCGCAAGTGCCGACAGCGGCGTCTGCCCTGCGGGCTTCACGATCACCGGGCAGCCTGCGGCCAATGCCGGGCCGACCTTGCGCGTGATCATCGCGATGGGGAAGTTCCACGGCGTGATCGCCGCGCACACGCCCATGGCCTGCTTGATGACGAGGTAGCGCTTGTTGATGTCGGTGGTCGGGATGGTCTCGCCGTAGACGCGCTTGCCTTCTTCGGCGAACCACTCGATGAAGCTCGCGCCGTAGACCACTTCGCCCTTGGCCTCGGCCAGCGGCTTGCCTTGCTCGGCAGTCATGATGCGCGCCAGGTCGTCGGCGTGCTGGATCATCAGGTGGAACCACTTCATCATGATCGCGCCGCGCTCCTTGGCGGTCTTGGCGCGCCAGAGCGGGAAGGCCTTGTTCGCGGCGTCCAGCGCGGCGCGCGTCTCGATCACACCGAGGTCGGCCACATCGACCAGCTTCTGGCTGGTGGCCGGGTCGATCACGTCGAAGCGGCCTTTGCCGCCGACCCATTCACCATTGATTAGCGCATTGGTCCGGAGCAGGCTCGGATCCTTCAGCAGAACCAGGGGCGAGGATTTCATGTCCATGTCGTATCTCCTTGAAGCGAGGTCAAAGTGTTTGGAACCACTCTACTGCGCAGGCCTGGCCCACGGTCGCAAGCGGGTTTTAGGGCGGAGGCCTCAGCGGCGGCGCCCGCGCAGCCACTCGAGTGCGAGCAGCAGGCTGGTGGTGAAGAGGATCAGCAGCGTTGCCACGGCGGCAATCGTTGGCGAGATGTTTTCGCGGATGCCGTTGAACATCTGCCGCGGCAGCGTGAGCTGTTCGGGTCCGGCGAGGAAGAGCGCGACCACCACTTCGTCGAACGAGGTGGCGAAGGCGAACAGCGCGCCCGAGATCACGCCGGGCGCGATCACCGGCAGCGTGATGCGGAAGAAGCTGCGCAGCGGGCTCTCGCCCAGGCTCAGGCTCGCCCGCACCAGGTTCTGGTTGAAGCCCTGCAGCGTGGCCAGCACAGTCGTCAGCACGAAGGGCGCGCCCAATGCCGCATGCACGAGGATCAGCGCCAGGTAACTGTCGGCCAGGCCGATCGGTGCGAAGAAGAGGTAGGTGCCGACACCCACCACGACGATGGGCACCACCATCGGCGCGATCAGCAGGCTCATCACCAGGCCCTTGAACGCGAATTGCGTGCGCACCAGGCCCACGGCGGCCATGGTGCCTAGCGTGGTGGCGATCAGCGTGGCGGCGGGGGCAACGATGAAACTGTTCTTCGTCGCGCGCGCCCATTCGGCCGAGGTGAAAAGGTTCTCGTACCACTTCAGCGACCAACCGGGGATCGGGTACGCGAGGAAAGAGCTGTCGCTGAACGACAGCGGAATGATCACCAGGATGGGCAGCAGCAGGAAGCTGAGCACAGCGACGCACAGCACGCGCAACGCCCACCAGCCGAGCTTGTCGAGCGGCGTGGCGTAGGCCGGGAAGTTGGGTAACAGGCGTGCGACGGCGTTCATCAGGTCAGCCCAGGCTCAGTTCGGATTTAGTGACGCGGCGATAGAACGCATACAGCACCAGCGTGGCCGTCAGCAGCAAGGCCCCCAGCGCGCAGGCCATGCCCCAGTTGACGGTGACATTCGTGTACTGCGCGATGTAGTAGCTCAGCATCTGGTCGTCCGCGCCGCCCAGCAAAGCCGGCGTCACGTAGTAGCCGATGCTGAGGATGAACACCAGCAGCGCGCCGGCGCCGATGCCGGGGTAGGTCTGCGGCACGTAGACGCGGAAGAACGCCGCCAGCGGCGAGCTGCCCAGCGACACCGCTGCGCGCAGGTAGGTCGGTGGCACGCTCTTCATCACGCTGTACAGCGGCAGGATCATGAAGGGCAGCAGGATGTGCGTCATCGCGATGACCACCCCGGTGCGGTTGAACAGCAGCGCGAGCGGCGAGGAGATCAGGTGCAGATCCCTCAGCGCATGGTTCACCAGGCCTTCGGACTGCAGCAGCACGATCCACGCAGCCACGCGCACGAGGATGGAAGTCCAGAACGGCACCAGCACCAGGATCATCAGCACATTGGCCTGGCGTGCCGACAGCGTGCTCAGCCAGTAGGCGAGCGGGTAGCCCAACAGCAGCGCGAACAGCGTGACGACGGCGCTGATCTCGAAGGTGCGCAGCAGGATGCGGCCGAACACGCGCTGTTCGGGGTCGACGCGCTCGACGCTGCCTTGCGCGTCACGCCGCAGGTCGACCGAGGTCAACAGGTAATCGGGCGTCCAGCGTGCGCCGTTCTTGGCGATGGCGAGCCAATAGGTGACGTCGCCCCAGCGCTCGTCGAGCGCCAGCAGCTTGGCCTTGATGTCGGCCGGCGTGGTTGCGCCTTCCAGCGGCAAGGCCTTGAAGGTGTTCATCACGAGCGAACGCGCGCCCGGGGTGTCGCTGTTGAGGCGCCGCGCCAGTGCGCCGGCGTCGGAGCTGTCGGGCAGTGCGGCCAGGTCTTTCGTGATGGCGGCGAAGGCGTCGGCTTCGGGCACACCCTCGCGCTTCCAGTCTTGCAAGGCGGCCACGGTGCGCGGCAACGCATTGGCGACCTCGGGGTTTTCAACCGCGCGCTTCAGCAGCGTGGCGATCGGAATCAGAAACGTCAGCAGCAGGAAGATCAGCAAGGGCAGCGTCAATGAAAACGCCCGCCACTTGCGAAGCCGATCGGCGCGCGCCAGCTGGCGCCGAAGCGCCAGTGGGTCAGCGATGCCGGTGAGAGCGAGGCTTGCGGTGGTCATGGTGAAGCCTCGCTTCTTTCAGCTTAGTTGGTTGCCCACGCAGCGAAGCGCTTCTCCAGGTCTTCGCCCTGGTCGCCCCAGAACTGGAGGTTCATTTGCAGCGCTTCTTTCGAGTTGGCCGGCGAGGTGGGCAGGTTGTCCAGCACCTTGGCATCGAGCTTGGCCAGCGCCTTGTTGTTGGTCGGGCCGTAGGCGATGTTCTTCGCGTACTCGGCTTGTGCATCGGCGGTGCTGGCGAAGGCGATGAACTTGAGCGAGGCGTCCTTGTTCGGTGCGCCCTTCGGGATGACCCAGTAGTCGAGGTCGTAAATGCCGCCGAGCCAGGTGATCTTGAGGTTCTTGCCTTCGCGGTTGGCAGCGTCGATGCGGCCGTTGTAGACGGTGGTCATCACCACGTCGCCGGCGACCAGGAACTGCGGCGGCTGCGCGCCGGCTTCCCACCACTGGATGTTGGGCTTGAGTTCGGTGAGCTTCTTGAAGGCGCGGGCGGCGCCGTCTTTGGTGGCCAGCACCTTGTAGACGTCGGCGGGCTTCACGCCGTCGGCCATCAGCGCGAATTCGAGGTTGTAGCGGGCGCCCTTGCGCATGCCGCGCTTGCCGGGGAATTTCTTGGTGTCCCAGAAATCGGCCCAGGTCTTGGGGCCGTCTTTCAGCTTGTCGCCGTTGTAGGCCATCACGGTGGACCACACGAAGACGCCGATGCCGCACTCTGTCACGGCCGCGGGGTTGAAGTCGGCCTTGTTGCCGATCTTGCTGTAGTCGAGCTTCTCGAACAGGCCTTCGGCGCAGCCGCGTGCCACGTCGGGCGACTCGACCTCGACCACGTCCCAGGTGACCTTCTTGGTCTCGACCATGGCCTTGATCTTGGCCTGCTCGCCGTTGTATTCGACCGCGACGACCTTGGTGCCGGTCTTCTCGAAGGGCTCGTAGTAGGCCTTCTTTTGTGCGTTGGCGTTGGCGCCGCCGAAGTTCACTACGGTGATCTGTTGTGCCATCGCCGGCAGCGAACTCGCGGCCACCAGCAGTGCGACCAGGGTGCTCTTGTTCATGGTGTCAACTTCTCCTAGGGTTGGGAAACTTCTTGCGAGGGATCAAGCGTAAATGCGCGTCAGCTCGGGCGCCAGTTCCAGCCACACCGCGTTGCCGACCTGCGGTACCTGCGGTGCCGACAGCGGCAGCTTCACAGTGGCGAGGGCCTGGCCTTCGCCGACGTGGCACAGCAAGCGCAGATGGTCGCCGAAATAGATGAGGTTGCGCACCTCGGCCTGCAGCACGTTGCCGCGATCGCCGAGCGCTTCGGTGTGCACCACGATGCGCTCGGGGCGGATGCAGGCCTCGACCTGCGCACCCACATTCGCACCGTTGATGTTGAGGCCGGTCAGCACGCGCCCGTCGGTGAGCACGATGCCGCAGCGATCGCTGTCGTTGTCGACCTGCGCGGCGCGCACTGTGCCGCGCAGCGTGGCGCTGTCGCCGATGAAGCCGGCCACGAAGCGGTTGGCGGGCGCCTCGTACATGCGCTCGACGACGTCGATCTGCTGGATCGCGCCGTCGTTGAACACGGCCACGCGGTCGCTCATGGTCAGCGCCTCGCCCTGGTCGTGTGTCACGTAGACGAAGGTCACGCCGAGTTGGCGGTGCAGCTCCTTCAGTTCGATCTGCATGTGCTCACGCAGCTGCTTGTCGAGCGCGCCCAGCGGCTCGTCCATCAGCACCAGCTGTGGCTCGAACACCAGCGCACGGGCCAGCGCCACGCGCTGCTGCTGGCCACCCGAGAGCTGCCCTGGCAGCCGCGCATCCATGTTGCGCAACTGCACCATGCCCAGCGCACGCTCGACGCGCTTGGCGATGTCGGCCGCCGGAACCTTGCGCACCGTGAGCGGGTAGGCCACGTTCTGCGCTACCGTGAGGTGCGGGAACAGCGCGTAGTTCTGGAACACCATGCCGAAGTTGCGCTTGTGCGGCGGCGTGCGCGTGATCGGCTTGCCGTCGAGCAGGATGTCGCCGGCCGTGGGCGACTCAAAGCCCGCCAGCATCATCAGCGTGGTCGTCTTGCCCGAACCCGACGGGCCGAGCAGCGTGAGGAACTCGCCGCGGCGGATGTCGAGGTCAAGCTGCTTGACGACGAGCTGCACGCCGTCATACGTCTTTTGCACGCCGGTGAAGCGCACCAACGGCACGTCGGTGCCTGGCCGCGTTGCCGTGGCGGGAGAAGGGCGTGATTCAGCGACGGGTGATGGCGGCATGGCGTGGCTCTCGGGAGGGTAGGCTTGATCAGACCGACGAAAGCAAGCTGTCGGCCAGGATCTGCAGGCCTTCGTCGATCTGGGCGTCGGGCGCCGTCAAGGGTACGAGGAAGCGGATCACGTTGCCATAGCTGCCGCACGAAAGAAGCAACAGGCCGCGGCGTGCCGCCTCGGCGATCACGCGCTTCGTGAGCTCGGCATCGGGTTGCTCGAGGTCGCCGTTCTGGCACAGCTCGATGGCCACCATCGCGCCCAGGCCGCGCACGTCCATGATCGCCGGCACTTGGGCCGCGATGGCCTTGAGGCCGGTGATCAGCCGCTCGCCGATTGCTTGCGCACGTGCCAGCAGCTGCTCTTCTTCGAACACTTTCAGCACCGCGAGTGCGGCGACGCAACCGATCGGGCTGCCGGCGTAGGTGCCGCCCAGCCCACCGGGGCCGGGTGCATCCATCACCTCGGCGCGGCCCACCACGCCTGAGATCGGGAAGCCGCCGGCCATCGACTTGGCGGTGGCGATCAGGTCCGGCGCGACCGGCCACTGCTCGCTGGCGAACCAGGTGCCGGTGCGGCCGGCGCCGGTCTGTACCTCGTCAGCGATCAGCAGGATGCCGTGCTGGTCGGCGATGGCCTTGAGGCCGGCGATGAAGGCCTTGGGCGCGATGTAGAAGCCGCCTTCGCCCTGCACCGGCTCGACGATGAAGGCCGCCACGCGGCCGGGCTCGATGTCGTTCTTGAGGAGTTGCTCGACCGATTTCAGCGAGTCTTCGACGCTCACGCCGTGAAGTGGGTTCGGGAAGCGCGCGTGGAACACCTCACCGGGGAACGGCCCGAAGCCGGTCTTGTAGGGCGCGACCTTGCCGGTCATGCCCAGCGTGAGCAGCGTGCGGCCGTGGTAGCCACCGCTGAAGGCAATGACGCCGGGGCGGCCGGTGTGAGCGCGGGCGATCTTCACGGCGTTCTCGACTGCCTCGGCGCCGGTCGACAGGAACAGCGCCTTCTTGGCGAAGCTGCCCGGTGCCAGCGCGATCAGGCGCTCGGCGAGTTCGACGTAGGGCTCGTAGGCCACCACCTGGAAGCAGGTGTGCGAGTAGGCGTCAAGCTGGGCTTTCACCGCTTCGATGATGCGCGGGTGGCTGTGGCCGGTGTTGAGCACGGCGATGCCGCCGACGAAATCGAGGTAGCGCTTGCCTTCCACGTCCCACACCTCGGCGTTGGCGCCACGGCTGATGAAGATCGGGTGGGCTTGGCCCACGCCGCGCGCGACGGCGGCGTGGCGGCGGGCCATCAGCGTGGCGTTGTCGGGTTGTGCAGTGGTGGCCATGGTGTTCCTTTCGTCGGAAAGCCGAGACTCTAGGCAGCGTGGCCGGGCGATACCATATACAGCGGGCTGCAGACGGTGGTGCACTGTGCAGGCCAAAGCACCTGTACATGAAAGCACCTAGGCGGTGCGCCGAAATCACAAGCACCGATGTTCATCCTCAACCCGCAATCGTCCACGCCCCTGGTGACGCAGATCGTCGAAGGTCTGCGGCGCCTGATCGTGGAGCAGTCGCTGCGGCCCGGGGCCAAGCTGCCGTCGATCCGGGCCTTTGCCGCGTCGCACGGCGTCAGCGTGTTCACGGTGGTCGAGGCCTACGACCGATTGGTCGCGCAGGGCTGGCTGGTGTCGCGCACGCATTCGGGCTTTTATGTGAAGCGGCGCGACACGCCGGCGCCTGGCGAAGGCCAGCGCGTGGCCACCGACCTGCGCTTCGATGCGCGCTGGTACCTGCAGCAGATCTTCGAGACGCGCAATCTCTCGCTCAAGCCCGGCTGCGGCTGGTTGCCGAACGACTGGTTGTTCGAAGACGGCGTGCGCCGCAGCCTGCGCCAGCTGGCCACCGACGGTGCCGAGCTGGGCGGCTACGGCCTGCCGCACGGGCACCTGGCCTTGCGCCTGCTGATTGCCGAATCGCTGGCCGAGCACCAGATCGCGGTCGGCGCCGAGAACGTGCTGTTGACGCAGGGCTCCAGCCAGGCGCTCGACCTGGTGGCACGCCGACTGGTGAAGGCGGGCGACGCGGTGCTGGTCGACGACCCGGGCTACCCCAACCTGATGTTCATGCTGCGCTTTCTGGGCGCACGGCTGATCGGCGTGCCGCGCCTGGCCAATGGCTACGACCTGACGGCGCTCGAGGCATTGATCGTCGAGCACAAGCCGACGGTTTTCTTCACCCAGCCGCGGCTGCAAAGCCCCACCAATTCGGTGACGCCGGTGGCACAGCTCTTTCGCCTGCTGCAACTCGCCGAGCAGCATGGCCTGACGCTGGTCGAGAACGACATCTACACCGACCTCGACCCCGAGGCGCGGCCCTCGCTGGCCAGCCTCGACCAGCTCAAGCGCGTCGTCTACGTCGGCAGCTATTCGAAGACGATCTCGCCCAACATCCGCGTCGGCTACGTCGTCGCCAAACCCGATCTGCTCGAAGACCTGGCGCAGCTGAAGATGGTGTCGGGCCTGACCTCGTCAGACTTGACCGAGCGCCTGGCGTTCGGCGCGCTGTCAGAAGGGCGCTGGCGCAAGCACCTGAAGTCGCTGCGCAGCCGGCTCGGTGAGGCGCATGGGCGGGTCGCCCGCCGGCTCGCCGACCTGGGCTTCGAGCTGTTCAACGAGCCCAAGGCCGGCATGTACCTGTGGGCACGCCACCCCGACCTGACCGATGGCGCCGAGCTGACGCGCCTGGCTGCGGGCGAGGGAATGATGCTCGGGCCGGGCCAGTTGTTCCTGGTCGAGCCGCGCACGACGGGCTGGCTTCGCTTCAACGTGGCCTTCAGCAACGACGAGCGGGTGTACGCCTTCCTGGCCGGGCAGATCCAGCTACAGGCCCAGAGTGCGGCGGCATAGGGCCGCCTTTCTATAATCATCGGTTCCGCCGCAGGCAGCCTTTGCCAGCGGCCTTTAAGAGAGAACCGGATGAAAGCCTCCGAGATCCGCGATACCTTCCTGAAGTTCTTCGAATCGAAGGGCCACACCATCGTGGCCTCGAGCCCGCTGGTGCCGGCCAACGACCCGACGCTGATGTTCACCAACTCGGGCATGGTGCAGTTCAAGGACGTGTTCCTCGGCAGCGACAAGCGCCCCTATGTGCGCGCGGCGTCCGTCCAGGCCTGCCTGCGCGCCGGCGGCAAGCACAACGACCTCGAGAACGTGGGCTATACCGCGCGCCACCACACCTTCTTCGAGATGCTCGGCAACTGGAGCTTCGGCGACTACTTCAAGCACGACGCGCTCACCTGGGCCTGGGAGCTGCTGACCAAGGTCTACAAGCTGCCGGCCGACAAGCTGTGGGCGACCGTCTACATCGATGACGACGAGGCTTACGACATCTGGACGAAGGTGATTGGCCTGCCGCCCGAGCGCGTCGTGCGCATCGGCGACAACAAGGGTGCCAAGTACGCGTCCGACAACTTCTGGATGATGGCCGATACCGGCCCTTGCGGCCCCTGCTCGGAGATCTTCTTCGACCACGGCCCTGAGGTTGCCGGAGGCCCTCCGGGCTCGCCGGACGCCGACGGCGACCGCTACATCGAGATCTGGAACAACGTGTTCATGCAGTTCGACATGCAGCCCGACGGCAGCATCAAGAAGTTGCCGGCGCCTTGCGTCGACACCGGCATGGGCCTGGAGCGCCTGGCCGCGATCCTGCAGCATGTGCACAGCAACTACGAGATCGACCTGTTCGACAAACTGATCCGCGCCGCTTCGCGCGAGACGGGGGAGAAAGACCTGTCGAACAAGAGCCTGCGCGTGATCGCCGACCACATCCGCGCGACTGCCTTCCTGGTCAGCGACGGCGTGATCCCGAGCAACGAAGGCCGCGGCTACGTGCAGCGCCGCATCATCCGCCGCGGCATCCGCCACGGCTACAAGCTGGGGCAGAAGAAGCCGTTCTTCCACAAGCTGGTGGCCGATCTCGTCATCGAGATGGGCGCGGCGTACCCGAAGCTCGCCGCCGACCAGCAGCACATCACCGACACGCTGAAGGCCGAAGAAGTGCGCTTCTTCGAGACGCTGGCCAACGGCATGGAGATCCTCGACGCGGCCCTGGCCGGCGGCCAGAAGACGCTCCCGGGCGAGGTGGCCTTCAAGCTGCACGACACGTATGGCTTCCCACTCGACCTGACGCAAGACGTCTGCCGCGAGCGTGGTGTCGGCGTCGACGAAGCAGGGTTCGATGCGGCGATGGAGCAGCAAAAGGCGGCCGGTCGCGCCGCGGGCAAGTTCAAGATGGCGCGCGCCGTCGAGTACACCGGCGCCGGCCATGAATTCACCGGCTACGAGCACCTCGAAGAGAAGGCGAAGGTGCTGGCGCTGTACCACGAAGGCAATGCGGTGCAGCAGCTGACCGAAGGCCAGGCCGGCATCGTCGTCCTGAGCGTGACACCCTTCTATGCCGAAAGCGGCGGCCAGGTCGGTGACCAGGGTTCGCTGACGGCCGAAGGCGTGCTGTTCGGCGTGCAGGACACGCAGAAGATCAAGGCCGACGTGTTCGGTCACCACGGCATCCAAAGCCAGGGCGTGCTGAAGGTCGGCGACACCGTGACGGCGCGCGTCGACGGCAGCGTGCGTGCGGCCACGGTGCGCAACCACAGCGCCACCCACCTGATGCACAAGGCCTTGCGCGAGGTGCTGGGCACGCACGTGCAGCAGAAAGGCTCGCTGGTCGATGCCGACAAGACACGCTTCGACTTCGCCCACAACGCGCCGGTGACGCCGGCACAGATCACCGAGATCGAGCGCCGCGTCAACACCGAGATCCTGGCCAACGAGGCCACGCAGGCCCGTGTGATGGACATCGAATCGGCCCAGAAGACCGGCGCAATGATGCTGTTCGGCGAGAAGTACGGCGAGACCGTGCGCGTGCTCGACATTGGCAGCAGCCGCGAACTCTGCGGCGGCACGCACGTGTCGCGCACCGGTGACATCGGCCTCTTCAAGGTGATTGCCGAGAGCGGCGTGGCTGCGGGCGTTCGCCGCATCGAAGCGGTGACCGGCGCCAATGCGCTGACCTATCTGCAGACGCTGGAAGGCACCGTCAACCAGTTGGCCCACACGCTCAAGTCAGCACCCACCGAAGTGCCCCAGCGCCTGAGCCAGGTGCTGGAGCAGGTGAAGGCGCTGGAAAAAGAGCTGAACGCCGTGAAGGGCAAGCTGGCCTCGTCGCAAGGTGACGACCTGCTGTCGCAAGCCATCGACGTGAAGGGCCTCAAGGTGCTCGCTGCCGTGCTCGACGGCGCCGATGCCAAGAGCCTGCGCGAGACGCTCGACAAGCTGAAAGACAAGCTGAAAACCGCCGCGATCGTGCTGGCCGCCGTGCAAGACGGCAAGGTTCAACTCGCCGCCGGCGTGACGAGCGACAGCATCGGCAAGGTCAAGGCTGGCGAACTCGTCAACTTCGTGGCCCAGCAGGTCGGCGGCAAGGGTGGCGGCAAGCCCGACATGGCGATGGCCGGTGGCACCGACCCGACGAACCTGTCGGCGGCGCTGGCGTCGGTGAAGGGCTGGGTCGCGGAGCGCTTGTGAGGAGGCGCTAAACCAGCGCAGCGCTGGGCAGCTTCACCGCGCCCGATGACGCAATGAGCTGAGCCATGTCGAGCAGCGTCAGCATCTGCTGGTGCCCGCGCACCAGGCGTTCGCTGCTGTGCGCGCTCTGGTGCACCGGCTGAAGTTCGTTCTCGGGTACATCGAACACCGGGCCGAGCTCGTCGACACGCAAGGCGAATCGCTGGCCGGCCGGGCCCTGCACCACGATGACAGGTGCGTCGAGGTCGGTGGTGGCGCGTCGCGTGCGTAGCTGCGCCACGTCGACCACGGGCAGCAGCTGGCCTTCGTAGACCGTCATGCCCAGCAGATGGATCGGCGCATTCGGGATCGCCGCTAGGCGCGGGCGCTGCAAAGCCTGCAGCGCCGCCGCGGCGGGCAGGCCGAGCCATTGGCCGTCGCACAGGAAGCTGGCGATCGACATCGTCTGAACCGCTACCGCAGTGCGGCGCGGCGCCGACACCTCGAATGCCGGCGTTGCCGGTGCGGCGGCGGCTTTGTGGCTTCCCAGGCGCAGCAGCATCAGGCCGGCCACGTCGTCGGGCCGGTTGTTGCCGGTGTCACCGTATTCGCGATAGCCGCCGGACATGCTGTAGCCGGCGGCGTAGGCCGTGCCATCGATGTCGATCACGGCTGTGTCGGCCGCACCGCGCGCGAGCGTTGCCAAGCCTGGGGGCAGCGGGGCATCGCTGCCGACGGGCCAGCGTGTGTCGCTGCTCGACACCACCTTGCCGCTGCGCGTGACCAGCAGACTGGTGGCCGATTGAGATTCACTGCCTTGTGGCAAGGAGTCTCTCAACATGGCTTCGAACTGGGGCTCGCCGTCGAACACGATGGCGACGCCGCCGACCACGCGCGCTTGCGCGTCGGGTGAGCGCAAGGCGGCCGCAAACACATAGGTGGCGCGGTCGCGGTATAGCGGGCTCGGGGTGTGGACCGAGGCGGTATAGCTCTGCGAATCGCGCAGGGTCAGCGTCTCGCGGACCCACGGTGCATCGAGTGTCTGGCCGCGCCATTGCGCGGCGGCCGGGTCGGAGACCGCAATCACCTCGCCTTGGGTGTCGAACAAGACCAGCAGCGAGTACACGGTGTACAGCCCGTTGATGCGTGCCAGCACGGCGGCCGCCGCGCTCGCGTCGCGCTGTTCGGCCGGCTGGGAGAGCACCTGGCGCAGCACGCCGTCGAGCGCCCACCAGCGGCAGTCGTTGGCGCGTTCGTAAAGGTTGCGGTCCATGATGTCGATGGCCAGGCGCGCATGGTGGCGCGCCTGCTCGAACACGGCCGACAAGGTGGACAGGTGCAGTTGTTCGGTCGCCTGGTCGAAGACCTGGCGGATCCGTTCGCCGGTGAGCCCCACCTCGCGCAGCAGCGTGGCGGTGAACGCCGGTGAAGAGCCTGCCGTGGTCGGCTGCAGCTTGCCGTTCCACAACACGCGCGAGAGGTCGCGCTGGATGTGCAGGGCTTCGGTCGGAATGCCACGCAGCTCTTCGTTGAAGAGCGCCTGGGTGTCGATGTTGCGCAGCACGCTGTCGGGCATGGCCGACGAGCTGTCGTCGCGCGGCTCGAAAGCCTGGTCGATGGGCACGATCACGCGCGCCGACCAGCCGGGACCGTGGTAGCCCTCGTAGGCATTGGCGGCCGCGGTCACGCTCAGGTATTCGCGGCCGGCGAACTTCATGTGTTGGTGGCCGGATGTGCCGGTGGGTTGCAGCACTGCGCCGAGCGGCAGCTGCCAGCGGTCGGACGAGGCCAGCACCTCGCCGGCCGGGTCGACAAGCGCGATCACGGCGGGGTCGTCCGCGGACAGCAATTGCTTGAACACGCCTTGCATCTCGTCGGCAAAGCGGAACGAGAGGCACATCACGCCGAGCGTCTGGCTGCCGTTGCGGATGGCCGCGGCGTAGAGCAGGGCAGTGCGGCCGCCCATGGTAGGCGACGGGCCGTAGTGTTCGACGTAGGGCGCGCCGGCCAGGGCCTGCGCGAGCCAGGGTTCGGTGCAAGGTGCGCTCGTGCTGATGCCGCGGTCGAGCCGGGCCAGCACGCGGCCTTCGGGGGTGAGCACGACGATGTCGTCGTACACGCTGTACTTGGCGGCGTAGTCGGCGAAGCGGGCTTCGAGCTGGCGCTGCTGTGCGGCGTCGGGTGTGTCTGTGCCGGTGTGGGCCTGCATGAACTCGCGCACGTCAGTGTCGGTCGACAGGAAGCCGATGTCGGCGGTGCGCTCGAACAGATTGCGCACGAGGATGTCGATCGCCACCTGGCCCTGGTTGCGCATCTGCTGCACCACGTTGGTCAGCAGGCAGCGGCCCAGGCTGTCGAGCAGCTTCTCGGTCAATGCTTGAAAGGCGCTGCGGGTGGCGACGATGTCGGGCAGCGTGCCGCTCATCTGGCCGAGCATGGACAGGCTGTCCCACACGCCTTGCAGGCGCAGCAGCGATTCGCGGTATTCGTCGACCGCGGGCATGCGCGCCACCAGCGGGGCGACTTCGGCTGAGAACGGAATCCCTCGACGCAAGATCTTCTTCGTAGTCATGTCGATGCAGCACGACGATCGGCCACCCTAGTGCAGACAACGTAGGCTAACGAAGCCTGTGCAGGCATAAGCATCGAAAAGCGGGCACTCTGCCGCGCAATCGCGTGCACCAATCCGGCAGGCACCGCCGCAGTGCACGCTTGACGAAGCGCAGCAACTGCTTCGATACTGCATGCATGAACTTCCGCACGAATTTCCGCGCAACCCAGCTGCTGCCGACATCGGCGACCGCCTCCGCGGCCGTCGTCATTCACATGCAGAACGTCCAGATCGAGGGGCTTCTGTAGCGGGCGCGCAGTTTCACCGAATCGTTTCACCCCTCAGCGCCCGCCACCAGCGGGCGTTGTCGTTTCTGGCCCGGCTTAACGCAAGCCACTTCAGGAGTGTTTGTCATGACGATCACCGTTCGTCGCACCTCGGTACAAGACGCCGCCGCCGTGGCACGCATCATGGGCGACCCTGCGGTCTACCCTGGCCTGATGCAGATGCCCTACACGGACGAAGATACCTGGCGCACGCGCCTCACCGAGAACTGCGCGCCGGGCAAGATCGACTTGCTGCTGTGCGCCGAGAAAGACGGCAAGGTGGTCGGCTCCTGCGGCCTGCACCCGGTCGGCCCGGCCGTGCGGCGGCGCCATGCCTGGGTGCTGGGGATCTCGGTGTTGCCCGAAGCGCAAGGCTGTGGTGTGGGCTCGGCGCTGATGGCAGCCATGTGCGACTATGCCGACCGCTGGGCGGGTGCTCTGCGCCTGGAGCTCACGGTGTATGTTGACAATGCCAAGGCGCTGGCGCTGTACCGCAAGTTCGGCTTCGTGATCGAAGGCACGTTCAAAGGGTATGCGATGCGGGATGGCGCTTACGTGGATGCGCACACCATGGCACGGTTCCACCCCAACCCGCCGCGCATACTGCCGGCCTGAAAAGGGATTTGCCATGAGAGCTTTTGCATCCGCCGCGTTCTGCATTGCCACCCAGCTGGCCTGTGGTGCTGCATGGGCACAGGCCGCGCAGGAACCACCGCTGTCGGCCTGGGCGACACCGCAGGGCGTGGCGCGCACCTTTCAGCAGGCTTGTGTGATGACGGGTGGCGACGAGTCGGCGGCGGTGGACTGGGCCTTGTCCCAAGGCTTCGAGCCGGCGGAGGCGATGCGCGGCAACGTCGACGGCCTGCTCTCCGGCCAGCCCGGCAGCGTGCTGGCCGCACCGGGCACGCGCGGCCGCGTGCTGCTGGCAGCAGCCCAAGGCCGGCAATGCACTGTGTGGGCTGACCAGACCGCCGGCCCGGCTTTGCGCAGCGCCGTGATCGAGGCGCTGGGTGCACTCACCAGCAAGGGCGCGCGCCTCCAACTGGTGGTCGATCGCAACTTCGAGCGCGCCGGCGCCTGGCGCAACCAGATGCAGTGGCGCTACCGCCCGGTCGGCGTTATTGGCGACTTGGGGCTGGGCGCCATCACGACCTTGTCGGATACGCCCGGCACCCAGGCGCTGAACGCTGCGCCGCTGCCTGCCACGCCGGCCTTCGCGCCCGACGGGCTGCCCACGCGATGAGGCGCCTCGGTGTCGTGGCCCTGCTGGCCGCCTGCTGCGCAATGGGCCAGGCCCACGGCCAGACGACGGTCGAGTTCGCCAGCTTGGATGCACCCGACGGCCAGGCTGTTCAGCTCAAGGGCTACTGGTACGCCGCCGCATCCGCCAAGGCGCCTGCAGTCGCCCTGTTCCATGGCTGCGGCGGCATCTACGACAAGCATGGCCTGATCGGCGAGCGCATGCGCAGCTACGCCGCCTTGTTGAATGAGCAGGGCATGCACGCGCTGGTGGTGGATTCGCTCACGCCGCGTGGCGAGAAGGAGATCTGCACCCAACGCACCGGCACGCGCCACATCACCCAGGCCAATCGACGGCTCGACGCCCTGGCTGCGATGCAGTGGCTGGCGCAGCGCAGCGACGTGGATGCCCAGCGCATCGGCGTGATGGGCTGGTCGAACGGCGGCAGCACGGTGCTGTCGGCCACCAACACCCGCCATCGCGAGGTGGCGAGTTCCTCAGTGAAGCCCGCTTTTGCCGTGGCCTTCTATCCCGGCTGTGAGGCCGACCTGAAGCGTGGCTACGCACCGTCCGCACCCTTGCTGATGCTGGTCGGCGAGGCCGACGACTGGACACCCGCGGCGCCGTGCCGCGAACTCGCTGCGCAAGCGTCCGGCCCCAAGCCCGAGATTGAAGCCTATGCCGGTGCGTACCACGGCTTCGATTCGAACGAGCGAGTGCGCCTGCGCAAAGACGTGCCGAACGGAACCCACCCCGGTGAAGGCGTTCACGTCGGTGGCAATGCAGATGCTTTGCAGCGCTCGCGCGAGCGATTGCTGCAGTTTCTGCAGGCCTACCGCCGCTAAGCCCCAAGCCCGAGCGAGGCCGGAAGCCGCCGCCATAATCGCGGTCCTGGCTCGCCCTGGACCTTCCCCATGCAGATCGGCTTTTCCGTCAACGAGATCCTTTTCCTGCTGAGCCTTGCCAGCGGTGCGCTGTGGTTCGCGTGGCGGCGCCGGTTGAAGCGCCAACCCTGGCCCGAGCGCAAGCCGATCTGGGTGACGCTTGGGGCCGAGCTGTTCATCGTGATCGCGTTGATGTTTACCTGCCGCGTGGCCTTGGCTGATTGGCCGCGCGTGCCCTCGGGCTCGATGGAGCCCACGCTGCGCGTCGGCGACTACCTGCTCGTCAACCACCTTGCGTATGGGCCGCGTCTGCCGTTCACCAACACTGCCATCGAGACCGGGCGGCCGCAGCGCGGCGACGTGGTGGTGTTCCGCTTTCCGCTCGACGTGTCGGAGTTCTACGTCAAGCGGCTGATCGGCCTGCCCGGCGACGTGGTGCGCTTCCAGAACGGCGTGGTCAGCGTCAATGGCGAGACGCAGCAGACCGAGATGCTGAGCGACGGCACCGGCGACGGGGTGCACGGCGAAGACCGCGGCCAATGGCTGATGCGCGAGACCGTGCAAGATCGCCAGCGCGTCATCAAGCTCAACCCCTTCGTGCAGGGCCGGCTCGCGCTCAACCTGAAGCAGCCGGGTCTCGCTGAGAACTGCAGCGTCGAAACCTCGACCATCTGGCAATGCACGGTGCCGCCCGGCCAGTACCTCATGCTGGGCGACAACCGCGACAACTCCGAAGATTCGCGCACCTGGGGGTTTTTGCCGCACGAGCAGGTCTACGGCAAGGCCGTGCGGGTGCTCTTCAATCTGTCCGACATGTCCCGCAGCTGGACACCGCTCTGATCACACCTCTAAACTTATGAGTTCAAAACTTGATCTGGACGGCAAGCACATCGTGCTCGGCCTGAGTGGCGGCATCGCCTGCTACAAGTCCGCCGAGCTGACGCGCGCGCTCATCAAGGCCGGCGCCACCGTGCAGGTGGTGATGAGCGAAGCGGCCGAGCAGTTCATCACCCCGGTGACGATGCAGGCGCTGTCGAACCGCCGCGTCTACACCAGCCAGTGGGATGCGCGCGAAGACAACAACATGGCGCACATCAACCTGACGCGCCATGCCGACGCCGTGCTGGTGGCCCCGGCCAGCGCCGACCTGATGGCCAAGCTCGTGCAGGGCCGCGCCGACGACCTGCTGAGCCTGATGTGCCTGGCTCGCCAGATCGAGCGCTGCCCGCTGCTGGTGGCACCGGCCATGAATCGGGAGATGTGGGCCCACCCCGCCACCCAGCGCAACGTGGCTCAGCTGCGCGCCGACGGCACCACGGTGCTCGGCCCCGGCAACGGCGACCAGGCCTGCGGCGAAATTGGCGATGGCCGCATGCTCGAGCCGCACGAGATCGTCGAAGAGCTGGTCGCCTTCTTCACGCCCAAGACGCTGGCCGGCCAGCGGCTGCTGATCACCGCCGGCCCGACCTTCGAGCCCATCGACCCGGTGCGCGGAATCACCAACCTGTCCAGCGGCAAGATGGGCTTTGCCATTGCGCGGGCGGCGCAGGAGGCAGGCGCCGAGGTCACGCTGGTCGCCGGGCCTGTTCACCTGCCCACGCCACGCGGCGTGCGCCGTGTCGACGTGCAGACCGCGCAGCAGATGTACGACGCCGTGGTGCCGCAGGCGCCGCAGTACTCGGTCTTCGTCGCCACCGCCGCCGTGGCCGACTGGCGGCCAGCCAGCCTGTCGGACCACAAGATCAAGAAGAACGGCAGCAAGGTCGCGCCGACTTTCGAACTCACCGAGAACGCCGACATCCTCGCCGCCGTGGCGCAGTTGCCGAAGCGGCCGTACTGCGTGGGTTTTGCCGCCGAGAGCCACGACCTGCTGAAGCACGCCACCGAGAAGCTGACACGCAAGAACGTGCCGCTCATCGTCGGCAACCTCGGCCCGGCCACCTTCGGGCGCGACGACAACGCGCTGGTGCTGGTCGATGCGACTGGCCACCGCAACCTCCCGCAGGCCGACAAGCTCACGCTCGCCCGTGCGCTGATTGGCGAGATCGCTTCACGTCTCTCGAAGAAATCATGACCCCCATCGATCTGAAAGTGCTCGACGCCCGCATGGCCGAGCAACTGCCCGCCTATGCCACCGCCGGGAGCGCCGGCCTCGACCTGCGTGCCTGCCTCGATGCGCCGCTGGTGCTCGAGCCGGGCCAGACCCAGCTGATCCCGACCGGCCTGGCGATCCACGTGGCCGACCCCGGCCTGGCAGCCTTGATCCTTCCGCGTTCGGGCTTGGGCCACAAGCACGGCATCGTGCTCGGTAACCTGGTCGGCCTGATCGATTCCGACTACCAGGGCCAGCTGATGGTGAGCTGCTGGAACCGTGGGCAGGCCAGCTTCACCATCCAGCCGATGGAGCGCATCGCGCAGCTCGTGATCGTGCCGGTGGTGCAGGCGCAGTTTCGGGTGGTGGAAGAGTTCGGCGTCTCGGATCGCGGCGCCGGCGGGTTCGGGTCCACGGGCAAACACTGACGTAAAGAATCGTCAAGTGGCGCCATCGATGGCGCGATGTCAGCCCCGCGTCACTCCCCGATGCTATGCTGAACTAAGCATTTCAGTCGCGGTTCGCACCGTGCCGCTCGCCGATGTCAACAGCACGTCTGAACAACAAGACCGTCCAGGCCGACTTGCGCTTGTGCGCGGCCGAAATCATCGACGTGATCCCGGTCGTGATGAACGCAGTGCGCACCAGCATGCGCAACAACATCGTCGAAGGCATGTCGATTCCGCAGTTCCGCTGTTTGGGCTATATCTCCCGCCAGCCGGGGTCTTCAGTCAGCGACGTGGCGGGTTTCCTTGGGGTCACGCTGGCCACTGCGTCGGCGATGATCGATCGTCTTGTACGCGCGGGTTATGTGCTGCTCGAGACGTCCCCGGTGGACCGCCGGCGTGCCGCGCTGAACGCCAGTGTGCAGGGCAAGGCGCTGGTCGACCGCATCCGCAGCGCGGCCCGGCGCGACATGGCCGAAACGCTGGCCGCAGCAGACGAGTCGCAGATCGATGCCCTGATGGATGGGCTCGCCGCATTGAAGAAACTGTTTCGCCGTGAATGAGAGCTGGATGAGAAAGAACGCAGTGTGGTCGTGGGGCCTCGCGGGCCTGGCAATGGTGGCGCTTGCAGGCTGCGGGAAGGACACGGCCACGCCGGCGCAGGCGGGTGCGTCGGCACCGGCGGCTGCCGCCAGCGGCCCCCCTGTCAGCGTGAGCACCGTGCGTGCAAGCAAGCGCGACGTCAACGTGACGCTCGAAGCCACCGGCACCGTCAGCGCACTCAACAGCGTGGAGGTGCGCCCGCAGGTGGCCAGCACCATCGCCAAGGTGCACATCAAGGAAGGCCAGTTCGTGAAGGCCGGCGCCTTGTTGTTCTCGCTGGATGCTCGCGCTGACGAGGTCAACGTGGTCAAGGCCCGCGCGCAGCTCGCCAAGGACCAGGCCGCGCTGGCCGATGCGCAGCGCCAGCTCACCCGCAGCCGCGAACTTTTTGCGCAGAACTTCATTTCGCAAGGCGCTGTCGACACCAACCAGACCCTGGTTGAATCGGCCGCTGCGGTGGTGGCCGCCGACCGTGCCGCGATCGAGGCAGCCCAAGTCAGCTTGGGCTACAACCGCATCGTCGCGACCACCGCCGGGCGCGCTGGCGCCATCAACGTCTTCGCGGGCAGCTATGTGCAGCCGGGCGGTTTGCCGCTGGTGACGATCACGCAGATCGATCCGATGGCGGTCAGCTTCAACTTGCCGCAGCGCAATCTGGGCGACGCGCTGCAGACCCTGCGCGCCGGTGGCGGCAGCGTCGCGGCGATCCTGCCCGAGGGCAGCGGCGGGCTCACCGGCAAGCTGCAATTCGTCGACAACGCGGTCGATGCGAACTCGGGCACGGTGAAGGTGAAGGCGGTGTTCGACAACCGCGACGAGAAGCTCTGGCCAGGCGCCTACGTGACGGTGCGGCTGGTGACCCACACGCTGAAAGATGCCGTGACCGTGCCGCAGGCCGCCATCATCCAGGGCGCGCGGGGCAGGGCGGTGTATGTGGTGGGCGACGACAAGCTTGCCGCGTTGCGCCCGGTCGAGATCGTCGAAGCCATCGGCACCGAGGCCGTGGTCAAGGGAGTTCGACCCGGTGAGCGCGTGGTACTCGACGGCCGCCAGAACCTGCGCCCGGGCAGTGCTGTGGCCGAGCGCAGCGCTGACGCGGCTTCGGCACCGCGCCGTGGAGCGAGTGGCGCCGCCGGTGGTGCAGGTTCGTCGGCGTCGGGCGCCGCATCGGGCACGGCCGCGGGCGCTGCAGCGTTGGCAGACGCCAAATGAATCTGTCCGAGCTCTTCATCCGCCGCCCGGTGATGACCGTGCTGCTCAACGCCGCCATCGTGGTGGCGGGCATCATTGCCTACGGGCGCATCCCAGTGGCGGCCCTGCCGAGCTACAACACGCCGGTGATCAACGTGTCGGCCAGTCTGCCCGGCGCGAGCCCCGAGACGATGGCGACGTCCGTCGCCTTGCAGCTTGAAAAGCAGTTCCAGACTATCCCCGGGCTGAACATCATCAGCTCGACCAATACGCTGGGCAGCACCTCGGTCACGCTTGAGTTCGACCAGGGGCGCGACATCGACGCCGCCGCCGTCGACGTGCAGGCCGCGCTGCTGCGCGCCCAGCGCACGCTGCCGGTGGACATGACGGTGCCGCCTTCCTACCGCAAGGTGAACCCGGCCGACGCGCCCATCTTGTTCATTGCGCTGACCTCGCCGTCACTCAACCTGTCGGACCTGAACGACTTTGCCGAGCACCTGATCGTGCCGACGCTGTCCACGCTCGATGGCGTGGCCCAAGTCAACATCTTCGGCCAGAAGCGCTTCGCGGTGCGCGTGCGCGTGCTGCCCGAGGCGCTGGCGGCGCGCAACATCAGCCTCGACGAGTTGAGCGCAGCGCTGAAGGCGGCCAACGTCAACACGCCGGTCGGCACGCTCGACGGCCCGAAGCAGACCCTGACGCTGCAAGCCAACAAGCAGCTGCGCAACGCGGCCGAATTCGCCGAGCTGATCGTCAGCAGCCGCAATGGCAACCCGGTGCGCCTTCGCGAAGTGGCGCAGGTCGAAGACAGCTTCGAGACGGTGAAGACCTCAGCCAGCGTCAACGGCGAAACCTCGATCAGCCTGGCCGTGCTGCGCCAGACCGACGCGAACACCGTTAAGGTGGTCGACTCCGTGCGCGCCGCCTTGCCGGGCTTCCGGGCGCAGCTGCCGCAATCGGTGCGCATGACCACGCTGAACGACCGCTCGGTGTCGATCCGCGATGCGCTGCACGACGTAACGCTCACCATGCTCGGCACCATCGTGCTGGTGGTGCTGGTGATCTTTCTGTTCCTGCGCCGTTTCGTTGCCACGGCCATTCCGACCTTGTCGCTGCCGGTCTCGCTGGTGGGCGCCATCGCGCTGCTATGGGCCTTCGGCTACACGCTCGACAACATCTCGCTGCTCGGCCTGACGCTCGCCGTCGGCTTGGTGGTCGACGATGCGATCGTGATGCTCGAGAACATCATGCGGCACGTGGAAGACGGCGTGCCGCCGTTCCAGGCGGCGCTGCGTGGTTCGCGCGAGGTGGGCTTCACGATCTTGTCGATCTCGAGCTCGCTGATCGCGGTGTTCATCCCGATCTTCTTCATGCCCGGCGTGATCGGCCTGCTGTTCCACGAGTTCGCGGTGATCGTCTCGCTGGCCATCATTGCGTCGGCCTTCGTGTCGCTGACGCTGGTGCCCATGCTGGCCAGTCGCTTCCTGACGGACGATGCGCACAAGAAGCCGCCGGGCGCGATCGTGCGTTCCTTCGAGCGAGGCTTCGACGTGCTGCTGTCGTGGTATTCGCGCTCGCTCGACGTGGCGCTGACTCGGCGCTGGGTGGTGATGGTGGTTGCGCTGCTGACTTTCGTCGCCACCGCCTATCTGTTCGTCACCATCCCCAAGGGCTTCTTCCCTGAAGAAGACATCGGCCAGATCCAGGCTTCGACTGAAGCCGCCGAAGACACCTCGTTCCCCGAGATGGTTCGCTTGCAGGACAGGGCGGCCGCGATCGTGCGCGACGACCCGAACGTCTTGGCCGTGAGTTCGTTCAACGGCGGTACGGGTTCGCAGAACACCGGGCGCCTGTTCATCCTGCTCAAACCGCGGGCCGAGCGGCAGCAGATGAGCAAGGTGACCGAAGGGCTGCGCCGCAAGCTGCGTGAGGTGCCGGGCATTGCAGTGTTCATGCGCCCGATCCAGAACCTGCAGCTCGGTGGCCGGCAGAGCAAGGCGCAGTACCAGTACATCCTGCAGAGCGTGCAGGCCGGCGAGCTGAACACCTGGGCCTCCAAGCTGCAGGACAAGTTGCGCACCGACCCGCTGTTCCGCGACGTGACGAGCGACTCGCAATTGCGCGGCCTGCAAGCCTCGCTGAACATCGACCGCGACCGTGCCAACACGCTGGGCGTGTCGATCGACACGCTTCGATCGGCGCTCTACAGCGCCTTTGGCGAGCGGCAGGTGTCGACCATCTACACCAGTGTCGACAGCTACCAGGTGATTCTCGAAGTCGCGCCGGGTGCGAAGCAGGACGAGAGCGCGTTGAACGGCATCTACGCGCGTTCGAGCAATGGCTCGCTGGTGCCTTTGTCGAGCTTTGCGACCGTCGACCGCACTGTCGGCCCGACAGCAATCAACCACGTGGGACAGCTGCAGGCGGTGACGGTGTCGTTCAACCTTGCGCCAGGCGCCGCATTGGGCGACGCCACCTCCAAGATCGACCGCTATCGCGAAGAGATCCAGCTGCCCGAATCCATCATCACGACCTACGGCGGCGATGCGGCGGTGTTCCAGAGCACGCAGGGCAGCCAGGTGATCCTGATCGTCGGTGCGCTGCTCGTGATCTACGTGCTGCTCGGCGTGCTGTACGAAAGCTACGTGCACCCGATCACCATCCTCGCTGGGCTGCCATCTGCCGCGGTGGGTGCCTTGCTGATGCTCAAGATCTGCGGGCTCGACCTGACGCTGATCGCGACCATCGGCATCCTGCTGCTGATCGGCATCGTGAAGAAGAACGCGATCATGATGATCGACTTCGCACTCGATGCGCAGCGCACACACGGCATGGCGCCCGAGGCGGCGATCCGCGAGGCCTGTGTGCTGCGCTTCCGCCCGATCATGATGACGACGCTGGCCGCGCTGATGGGCGCGCTGCCCATCGCGCTGGGCCTGGGCGCGGGCGCCGAACTGCGCCAGCCGCTGGGCCTGGCGGTGGTGGGTGGTCTGGTGTTCTCTCAGGCCATCACGCTGTACATCACGCCGGTGATCTACCTGGCGCTCGACCGCCTGAGCGGCAAGGGGCCGGTGACGACGCCCGAGGCCTTGCCCGAAGGATCAGTGAAGCTGTGAGCTGCTCGGCGCGGTGCTCATCACACTGATGCCGGGCTGGCCGACGCTGCCGGCCTCGATCTCTTCTTCGGTGGCTTCGCGCACGTCGCGCACCTTCACGTCGAGCCGCAGCGCGATGCCGGCGAGCGGGTGGTTGCCATCGAGCACGACGTGGGTGTCGTACACCTCGGTGGCGGTGTAGATGGCATCGGCCGGCAGGCCTTCGGTGGTTGCTCCGTCGGGCGGGCCGTCGAACTGCATGCCGGGCTCGATCTGCTCACCGAAGATCGCGCGCTCTTCGAAGAAAACGAGTTCCGGGTGGTACTCGCCGAACGCATGCTCGGGCTCGAGATGCAGCTTGGTTTCGAAGCCGGCTTCTTGGCCTTCCAGGGCCTCTTCAACCTTGGCAAGCAGGTCGTCGCCGCCGTAGAAAAACTCGACGGGCGCCTCGAGTTCATCGATCAGCGTGCCTTGGGCGTCTTCGAGTCGCCAGGTCAGGCTGACGACGCAGGGGGATGAAATCAACATCGAACAATGATCGCACAATCACTCCATGACGATCTCCTCGCCGACGCCCTTGCTGGGCGGCCTGACACCCCAGGCTTTCATGCGTCGCCATTGGCAAAAGCGACCCCTCCTGATCCGCCAGGCCGTGACTGATGCAGCACCGTTGGCGAGCCGCGCCGAGCTGTTCGCGATGGCTGCGCGCGATGACGTGGAATCGCGCCTGGTGGTGCACCAGCCGAAGGGCTGGACGCTGCGCCAAGGGCCACTGCCTCGTCGCACGCTGCCTCGCGTCGACCAGCGCGGCTGGACGCTGCTGGTGCAAGGGCTCGACACGCATCTCGATTCGGCGCGCGAACTGCTCTCGCGATTCCGTTTCGTGCCCGATGCGAGGCTCGATGACCTGATGATCTCGTGGGCTAGCGATGGCGGAGGCGTTGGCCCGCATCTTGATTCGTACGACGTGTTCCTGCTGCAGGTTCAGGGCAAACGGCGCTGGCGCATTGCGCCGCCGGGCGAGCACTGCTTGCAGGCCGGTGTGCCGCTGAAGATCATCCAAGGCTTCAAGCCCGAGCAGGAGTGGCTGCTCGAGGCGGGCGACATGCTGTACCTGCCGCCGGGCTGGGCGCACGACGGCGTGGCCGAGGGCGAGTGCATGACGGCGTCGATCGGCTTTCGCGCCGCGGGCCGTGCCGAGCTGCGCACCGAAGTCTTGCAATGCATGCTCGACGCGAGTGATCTGCCAGACCCCGATCCGCTGTACCGCGACCCGAACCAAGCTGCGACGGACGAGCCTGGCCGCATCCCCCAGGCGATGGCCGACTTCGTCGGGCGCGAAGTCGCACGTTGGCTTGCCGAGCCGCGTTCGTTGGCCTGCGCGCTGGGCGAGGTGTTGAGCGAACCCAAGCCGCAGGTGTGGTTCGACGCTGGTCAGGCGCTGGTACCCGGCCAGGGTGTGCAACTCGATAGGCGCACCCGCATGCTGTACGACGATCACCATGTTTTTATCAACGGCGAGTCGTACCGCGCTGCAGGCAGGGATGCGCGCTTGATGCGCCAACTGGCTGACCGGCGCAGCCTGGCCGCGTCTCAGCTTGCCAAGCTCGGCGGCGACGCTCGAGAATTGCTCGCACAGTGGGCGCAAGCGGGTTGGCTGCGCGCTGTCGCTTGACGAAAGGAGTGCCATGAGTGAACTGCCCGAACCGAGGATCTTGTCGTCGCGCAGCGAGTTTCACGATGCCTTGCGAGAATCGTTCGCGCTGGTGGCCGACCAGGGCTGCCGCGAGGTTTTCATCTGCGATCCAAACTTTGCCGATTGGCCGCTGAGCGAGCGCGGTGTCATCGAGAACCTCACCCGCTGGGCCTATGCGCATCGCAAGCTGACGCTGCTCGCGCGGCACTTCGATGACTTCCCGCGACGCCATGCGCGCTGGGTCGAATGGCGCAGGCAGTGGTCGCATGTGGTTGAGTGCCGCGCCTTGGCCGAAGCCGACGCCAGCTCGGCGCCCGGCCTGTTTCTTGCGCCCGGTGTACTCACGCTGCGCATGCTTGACCCCGAGCACTACCGGGCCAGTTTGTCGTTCGAAGAGTCGGACGCCATTCAGGCCCGTGACAGCCTTGATGCGCTTTTGCAACGATCTGAAGAGGCTTTCCCTGCGACCACTTTGGGCCTATAGGGAAGTCCCTAGGTCTGGGTATAATCGTGGGCTAGGCGCAGGAGATGCTCGAGCTCTCGGCGCCTTGATTCGTTGGGGATCTGCCAGGTTGGAGGGTTCCCACAATTACCGGTAATTGTCTGAACCTTTCACTGAGGATAAATATGAAAAAGTCGCTTCTGTTGGCTTCCCTGGTTGCTGCTGTTGCTTTGGCCGCTTGCGGCAAGAAGCCTGAAGAGGCTGCTCCTGCTGCCGCTGCTGCTTCGGCTGCTGCTCCGATGGCTGATGCCGCCGCTTCTTCCGCTGTGGATGCTGCCTCTTCCGCAATGGCTGCCGCTTCGAGCGCTGCTGATGCTGCTTCGGCTGCAATGGCTCCTGCTTCGGCTGCCAGCAAGTAATCGGTCTTCCGCCGATTCAAAAAAGCCGCCTGTGGGCGGCTTTTTCTTTGGCTCTTTGCGCGTTAAGTAGTGAGAGGCTCACGCGCTGAGCGAGCGGATTGGCAAATTGGGCTCGAAGGTGCGAGAGCGCTGCCAGACCCGGAGGCCAAGATGCGAGATCGGGAGTT
>Ga0307515_10002006_pt1 | contig 45057 bp, 39 predicted proteins | sample 17_EM_MG_FD_194513 | JGI IMG/M metagenome (GOLD analysis project Ga0307515, IMG submission 194513) | Populus trichocarpa ectomycorrhiza microbial communities from riparian zone in the Pacific Northwest, United States - 17_EM | ecosystem: Host-associated > Plants > Roots > Unclassified | place... | reverse complement strand
ACCCATGGCAAAATTAACATCAGTGTATCGTCAACAATTTTTAATCTTCTAAGCCAGATAATTAAAATGTGATTTGGTCATAATTATGTATCATCATACTATTTGCCACATTTATAGATAACCAGTATTGCAATATGCTGCTTGTTGCATCCTGATAATAAGTGACAATACTGTGTCCACGATTGTTTGGATTTAATCCTGCATACTGTGATGGGCAACAGGTAGAGGACGATCATAAAGGAATGATTTACTGTCTTTACAGGCAAAACAGAAAGCGACTAACTCCTTGTACCATCTTGAATATGAGAGTCAATGACGCATCAACGATTTTCGGTATTGCATCATCTGAAATATCAGTAACACTTCGTCACAAGCATTATTACACAAGGAGTTAGCAGACTTGATAGGTAGATAAACAAGCGATATTTCCACAACAGCCTCTGGGACAGTCACATTATATTTCATTTACAAAGCTACCACATACTGTTTATGTGCCTTTTAGTGTACAAAAATCGTTAAAACAATGTATATAGAAAATAAGAACCATGGTGCACTGTGATTAACCGTGACGCAATGCCAACAATTATTGACTCTCCAGTGATCCTCATTTTTAAGATGGGGCAGGGAGTCTATTGTGTTCATGTGTTTCTATTAGGGCGGCTAATACTTTATTTATAACCTTCTGCAACCGATTACTCCTCAGACTAGCCAAGATTCAACACCTACAATCGTTGAAACACTATCGATACTCAATTTCAGGAAGCGGTAAGGAGTGTGTCCCTGTGTATCTGATCATTAAGGTGGCCAATACATCCCAAAGAGAAAGTGGTACACCAATGCCAATATTTTACGATTAACAGTAGCATATCAGAATGTAACTATAAATAGTGAGACCCAAAATGCAGAACCAGAGATTGGAACTGACAAGTCTAGCCAAACCAGGCAAAACCTCTTGGTTGACAGGTCTGGGTCCAGGTTTGCCCTGTCATGATGTAGCAGATTGGGTTTTAGGATGGTTTTGGTACTGAACCAATCTATGTTTGCAGTCCAAACCCAGACTGCTGGCAGGTTACCCCGACCCGTTGCTAATACTATCTCTGTCCCAAAAGCTAATCTTGTTCCTGCCATAACCCAGGCAGCACCAAAGAAGTTCAGAATTGTTGAGATTTTTACCTTATCCTGCTTGAAAAAGCACATCAAATATACTGAGTTCCATTACACCAGGGTGTCTCCAACTATTATCAGAACATTTCATGTGCATAAACTTCCCTTACTGAGTGAGAGGAGATCGGAAATCTGCCCAACGAGTGAAGAAGTTGCCCGAGAGTGGAACATTGACTGGATATGTGGTGACTGGGAGATGATCACTACTAATGGCAATCGGTCTGATTTGATGAAAGTGTCAGAATCTGTGGCAGTCAATATCCATGGTATCATGATTCCCATGCCTATTGTTTTAGCAAAATCTGGATCTGAACAGGTTATCTTGTGCCACCCCTGGGAAACATATGCTCAACAGTGTGAGAGGAACTTGGATAATGGCAGTTGCGAGATCACTATCACTGCTATCGATGGGTCAGAGCAGGTGACATTTGTTGCTACCTTTCCAGGAGACAAGAGAGACAGATTCACCAGCAGCTAGTAGCAGTCATTCAAGGATCCCATCAGTGGACACTATTCTGCCATAACTACTGCTGCTACTTATGCTCAGTCATCTAGCTTACAAGGGGATTCACCTCTGTGAGACTGTTCTCCCGTAGCCCTCAGCAATACTAATGCAAACTACCAGTTGAGGGGTGAATGCCACGACTCCCGGTCTGCAGGGTAAGGTCACCGTATAGTACCTTAGAAACTCATCAGTCCTCGCCCGGTTATGCTCCAACTGCAGAGCATGAATGGGATCTGCACTCAGAACTTTTGATAAAATGTAATTCTGGCTGATCAGTACAGATGAGATCTGCAGCCAGTGCTTGCCCCTTCTCCACATAGGTTCCTCAGGACTATCAAGCCCCCTGTATACTTGGAATGTTCAAGACTGTCCAACCACTACGAGATATGACAAGGTACAAAAGTATATATACATAACGAACACATAGGCCAAACGGTCCTTTCAGTATAAAGCCGTTGATCTCAGATGCTCGGCAAAGACAAGCAGGATAGATGAAACTCTGGATGCATCAGGTGCAGACAGTGAACGGTGGGTCTTTGTCCAAGGGCGGACCTCTGCCGAACAGTAGATTATCATCAAATATCGGATGGGATCATACTTGGTTGCCAATCCCTTATCTAGAAACGATATTAGGCATTCATGTCTCTGCCAATTCAAGGTTGACTGTTGTACTAAGGTATGAAAGGTTGACCTCACCTTGGTCAATAAGGTAGCTGGTGTCATCCGACTTGGTCATTCAAATAGCTCAGATTTGGTCATCGTAATTGACCATCTAATTCTTGTGCTTCTGAATGCAGTACGTGATGAGAGGGTGACTCAATATTAATCCTTCCTAATGTAAGGGCGCTTAGTTGCATTAAAAATTGCAGCCAACTTCAGCTGTGACAGTCTACCGACCTTGACCTTGGGTATCATCTATGATCTCCTCTGTAAGTGTACTCTCGTCTCTTCCATAGGCATACAAAATACAATCATAAGTGAGCTTGAATGTAGAATATGTCGCATTGTTGACTCTAAAGTCATCTCCTTGTTCTATTGGACTTCCACTGTGAATTAAGGTGTTAAAGGGTAACGTGCTCTTTTTGTTGCAGCATATCCGAGATCGATGCTCAATTACAGCCATCGGTCAATGTATCGTGTTCGATTGTAGATGATATCTGTTGTTCGATCGGTTTAAACTCTTGGTAAGTGGGAATTGGTCAACTTGACCACTGACGCGTGTCACTGGCAATGCGGCTTCCGAAATCATCTCTACTTTCATCAATTGACTCAATTTGGGGTAGACTCGTCCATATGATCATCATTGTGATTGGTAGATCTCTGAACGTGTGTGGAGTTGACACTCATCTTCCGACTATCGAGTTGTAGCGACGCATTGGGAAAGGGTAACAGTGTCATCACGAAATCCTGTGAGGGAAGCGTATCCGTATACTGAAAAAGCGATAATAGTGAAAGGGCGCATACGCCAGCCTATGACTGAGTACCGATATAGATGGTAATTGGGTGGATACGGTTGCAAACGAGGACTCGAGTGATAGTATATGTAAAAGTATAAGGTAAGATTATCGCTAAGACTCGTGGCAGGCCGACTATATAGAATAGCCGTTACCCAGCGCAATACACACCACGTGCCACTGGCGGGAACCCTAACCGCCCGCCGTTACACTCTATCTCGAGGGCTAAAGGCCCGTATATGTATAATCTCCCATATGCGTATGCGTATGCTCTATCTGACATGAGACGCATCACCTTAGTCCTAATGCATATCCTCATACAGCAACCATTTTCATACATGTCTTCATTCTCATACAAGACATCAGACGGTGCTAAGACTCACAATCCAAGTACACATGCAACATCGAGCATGAGCCCGAACATGAGCATCAGCTTGAGCTTGAGCTAGTGCTTGAGCTAGAGCCTGAGCATGAGCTCGAGGATCGAGCCAGAGCCTGAGCGTGGAAGGGAATGGACGAAGCCAGGAGCGAGGGAAGGGGTATATAAGAGGAACGGAGCGGCAGTGGTTAGGCAAAGCAGCACCTTCAACTTCAAAAAACCCGCCCACCCGCATCCTTGCCTATACTAATGCTAACTCTGTAGGTTTTCGACTCTACACTCCGTGAAATGGTTTCCAGCCAAGGATGGGAGAGTCCAGGTGGAGTGGCGGCGGCAGCGGTGGCCCAGCGGTGGCCTCCGCTCCCCCGAGGCGGCACCTCTGTTTATGCTTCATTTACTGTTTCGGTTCGGTTTTTGCTTTCGTGTCTGTTCTAGCGCTGAAAATGTCTGTATATGATTGAATAAAGCACATACTGGGAAGAGCGAGTCCACTAGTTATTATGTTTCAGCCATGCGAGTCGCCATAAGATGCTCGACCGCTGTTCAGCCTCACATCAGGAGCGACGAGCAAACGTGCTTTAATCCTTTCTACTTTTTTAGTTCACATTTGTGAACTTCTTTGTTGACCGCTCAAGTGTGCTAACCAAGTCTTCATATTAACTCCTGAACGTTGCGAAGTTCACATCCTATCAGCGGCAACACCGCCACCACGCCTTGTTGAAAGCAAAAGAGAAAGGATGAAGAAGCTCAATTGTCTATCGATACAAGAGAAGGAAAACACTCGACTTATATACAGAGAAAAGAACATACTCGGCGAAGCCGAGTATCACAACCGGGTCCCGAATCCGAGTACCAGTGCCGGAGCTAGACCTCCTCCTCAGCATGGGGGCTACAAGCCACCGGCCTGATGCCCGCAGCCTTAGGCCGATGGGGGCTGTAAGCCCCCGAACGCCACCGAAGCCACCAGGCCAAATCTTATGCCAACACGCCTTGTATGAAATATACAGTCTTGAATGTGAAGTGCTCCGTTCAAACCTTACCCTTATCTGAAACTCTAGCCACATGCCATTAGTGCTGCAACAACTTCACGAGCTAAAATCTGATCTGATTCCCGGTGCGGATGCATCGTGTTCGGTTATCGGCGTAAACAGTACCAGAATTCTATAATCTCTATCTCCATGGAAATTGAAGGTATTTTCCGAACTTAGGCCGCTACCCCGCATTGACTGTTGCAATCTAAAACAACCGCCCTGAACAAGCGTAAATGACCCGAGCTGATAAACTGAGTTAAAATAGTGCATACTCACTAGGTAGAGGAGTCTGCAGAAGAAGAGGTGAGTGGAGGGTGAGGAAAAAAGTATGCAAGATAGGGAGAGCGGCGCCGAGAATAGCGCGTACGGGGGCTGTAGGAAAAGTCGGAGGTTGCTGTTAGAGTGTATATAAATATACTGTACAAGTTACGGTGGCGGCTTCGCCGCCCTTTGGAGGTACCCAGATAGATCATCTCCGGCTCAACTCCCAGGTATACCTTACCCCTGGCTTTCAAGTGCTTGGAGGGTACCAAAAGTTGGGCACACTTCCAGATATCATCGGCAAAAGTGCAAATTGACTATAGACTGCGCTTCATGCACATGTGCACCTGTGCAGCTCATTGCAAGCTTTCCGTGAACCCCTGTGTGACACACAGCTTATTGTCATGTTTAGTCAATTGATAGAGATGTGCATGTGGGCCTATGGAACCATATATGGCTAGTGGCTGGAGTTAGACCTATACCAGGCTTCTCTGCTATACTGGTACTGTACACTATCGCGGAGGGTCCACTTGAAAGCCTGCTTGTGAGCCTGCTTGAAAGCCTGCTTGAAAGCATCTTCAAAAGCCTACTTGAAAGCCTTCTTGAGAGAGCGTCGCATTGGGAGGAGTAGAGTTTTCCACAGAAAGCTTTGGCTGATGGGAAACCCTGAGTTACTTGAAGCTTTGGCTAACAGGCTCTAAGTTTGTTGATGCTTTGACTTTGATATTAATGTAGCCAACCTACTTAACTAAGTGCTTTTGGTACCATCACGATCATCATCATCACTATGAGTCCCACACCGGATGCGTACGCATCAGCCCAAAATCGACGGAATACTGGCTGCAGATTCTGGTGCGAAAACTCAGTTTGAGATCGTCACTCCCCGAGATCCAATTTTCTACCTTTCTTGGACAATGTCAGACTGCAATTGTCAACACCATGACCTTGAGATATCATGAGATCTTGTCATGGTGGCCACACTAAAGATAAGGTTCAGACTACTATATCAATGTATGTCATGAATTTAGCCAACATATATCGCCTGCCACCAGCCCCACACCACATACAATATGCAGTCTGCGCAACACTTTTCACCATACTCTACGACTCCTGGTTCCTGATGTCTGCAACTCAGCAAGTCTCTTGCTCAAGGATGCAGGAGCATACATGGGTTTATATAGCCAAGTGAGATTGTGAGTGTCTTTTCCGTTGAGAGTGTACTTGGGAGCATAGAGCCAAGTAGGCTGGGAATGTACCATCAAGTACAATGGGAAGTGTAGTTGAGAGCGTCTTGAGAGCTTAATTGGAAGTGTACAGTGAAGCAGACTGAGAGAATGCCATCGAGTGCATTTAGGAGTGTCCTGCAAAACATGCCGGGAAGTGCACTTGAGAACGTACTTGGAGATGTACTTGGGAGTGTACTCAGAGGGTATTTGGGAATGTCTTGAGTGCTTACTTGGGAGCATGGAGTCAAGCAAGTTGGGAGTGTACTTGAGAACATACATGGAGTGTACTTGGAAGCATCTTGAGAGCTTACTTGAGAGGGTAAGTCAAGCAAGCTGGAAGTGTACCATTGTGAGCAATTGGGAGTGTACTGCAGAGTGTACTTCAGAGTGTGCTTGGTAGCATGCAATGAAATGCATCTGGCAACTTGCTTTCAAGTTTGATGTATGTAGCATGATGTATACTATCCAGTGCACAAAATCGCATACATATCATAGTTATGTAGTCAATGTGTAGGTCCATAGTACTTCATAGTGCCACCCATCACAATAAGGTATGAATTACCATCTGAAAAACAGGTTCTCTATAAGTTATGCATCGCAAAAGGTCATTTTTCCCGGTAGAGATACAATATGAAATTTTCCTCCACCCCATGTACACTCAACTCCAACTTCTGCAGTATACCCACTGTACAGATTCCAAGCCCACTAGTATATATCTCCAAGTCTCTGTAAGTTGGTACTATTCCTATGGCCAGAGCAATTATTGTCAGCTGAAAAGAAGCTTTGTGTTCAGCTATTTGAATTATTTGAAATCCAATGATGTCACCAAGTTTTGCTCTGATCACAACATGTTCTAGGGATGAAACATTCATAAATAGGTCCTATTTCACTTCCCAGTTGCCAATTTACTCCATTGCAAATTCTCCTTATACTACTGTAAAAAATCATTACAATAAAGGTATTAATCCACAACTACTCAGCCAATATTCAAAATATCATGAATGTCAACCTGGGATGTGAAAGCAGGTATAGTTATACATATTTCATGTATATCACACTTTGTTGTCAGAGTGCAACTTGCAGACTTAAATTAGTGGGTCGTTTTTAATTTGAGTTCTTGTGGTTTATACTTGCCACTATCAGCCACTCAGCCACAGAATTCTGACCAATAAGAATCGAAAAAGACACATGTCATATGCTTATATGAATAATTTTATCGCTGTCAATAATATGACCGAACCACTTGTTAGCAAACGGATACCAAGTAACACCCTCCAAGTTATATTCTCGAGCCGCAGATTCATTAGGGACATTGTTCATCTGTCAGTACAGTAGATTGTAGCGTAAACTTTTATCCCCTACAAGTTCGCTTCTGTGGATTGACTGCAATAGTCAGTTCTAGCAATTTGACTTCTTGATCAGTTAGAGGACAATGAAACAAGCCCTAGTTTGACACAGATCATTGTGAGTTAGCCAATCAGCGATACTCTAGCTCACCACATAAGTATGGCAACCAATTCACAAAAATCGATGTAGAGGGGAGTTTTTCCCATGTTTCTGCAATTATGCCCCGTAATCCCAGTGTGTTACGTATATAGGCCTGAAACGAGCGGACACGAGCTGATCGTATCCAAGGCTGATTGGGAGACACCCGGTGAGAACATGGCACACAACTCTCTTGTATATATTTCCGGTCATTTCTCTCCTTCCCTCTTCTCTCTGTACTAAGTCTATACACGCATGCGGTTTTCTCCTTCAGATTGCAACACAATATTACACAGAGCTGATCGGAGGGCATCCGCTAGGACAAGTCCACCCAAGTATGGGCAGATGTCGAAAAGAGTTTTACAACTGTGGCGTATCACTGTGAAGAAATAAATTCTAGTTGCATTCTATAGGTGGAATGGAGCTATTGCGGTGTTCTGAATTTCGTGTACTTATGTGTCACGTTGTTCTGTGGTACTAGGTAAGTCTGCTATCATTCTCGAAACATTTTGCCGCATGCATGGTCACTCCTCAAACTGGTAGGAAGGGTACTCGGCTACAATTGGAGCCAAAGACAAGTCGAGATGTAAACTTTATTGTTACTAATAACTAAAACATGGAACGGATCGTCTGTCGTAGACATGAATAAAAGTAGTCTGTCTCATCCGTCTGAGGGCTCCCCCTATCCGGGACTACTATATATGCAGCAGAGAAACCTAGGAATCTTTGGTCTCAGGTGTTATAACCTTGGACGGTCAATCTGGCAGGCCCTCTGGTTAGCCTAGTGATGCTACCATGATCGAGTGATATCTCCATGAACGATTGATCGAATCATCACCTCGTTGACAGTAGCCGTAGAAGCCCTGTCAATGCCCTGTCACAGCCCTGTCATAGGTCTGTAGCTGCCGGAGTTCTCCTTTGGACACCACAGATATAAAAGTATAGAGATGAATCCCTCTCTGCTTGTACTAAACTTGCAAATGGAGCTGTGCCCAAGTTGACGTTACCTTCAATCTGGTCAGTCCCGAGAGCACCTTGACGGGGTCGAGGTCCTTTGGACACAAAGACTGGTTGCCTTGGTCCATCTCAATTGAAGCTCTGTATTGGACGACTCTGTCGGGCATTGTAGGGACAGGCATGCGGACGAACCGTACCCTCCATTAACCATGGTAAGCATCTCTCTAGTGTTATGTCATGCTCAAGAAGCTCTCATGCGGCAATGCTCCATGGCCAGACAGTAAGAGGTTGAGGGAGGACCAAAGCCGCTACTTCTCTCTCGCCCACCACTTCTTCATTGAATTTGCCAATACTAACCAGCAGGCCTACAGACAGTGTTCCGAAGCGGGCAGATCGGCCGCCCGGTCATCCATAGATTTGTAGACCGGTCAGGCACGGTTGTCTCTGAGAAAGCCGCCCTTGGCATAGACCGGCCCGGTCAATGTTTGAAAATGCCTGGGTATCTATAAATATCTGTAGATATCTACCTAGCATAGATATCTGTAGATATCAAAAAATGCCTAGCGCTAGGAGATAAGTGGTGAATATCCGCAGATACCTGGTGTGTAGAGTGCATATGATGGATTCTACCGGTATTTATAAAGAAGAGTGGAAATACAGTAGTATATAAGTCCTAAGATGTCGGTGCTGAGAGGCAATAGATCCTCAATAACCCTTCATTTGATATGAAGCAGCCCAGAGGAGCCGTAAAATAGGTAGGTGCAAAGCAGGAGAACGCGTAAGAGGAGGGCTTTACTTTCTCTCTGCGTTTGTAGTGTTGCGACAATGAGGGGAGAACCATATGAATTGGCTATGGTGTGATAACTAGATACAGGTCTAAAGGTCCAAGATGCGTAGGGAATGGAAGAGTAGTGTGAAGTCTAAAAGAGCAGTCACGAACCTTAGGCTCTATCAACATGTAGTTTTAGATGCAATTGAACGAATTTCTTATTGCATCACTGTCATCTGTAAACATTTATAGTCTGGCTAGATGATGATTCACAAATTTGTAGAGTGGTCAGATGAAGGTTTTCAAAGCCGCCCTTGGCGTAGATCGGCCCGGTCGCAGGCCATATCTGACCGGACTGACCGCTTGGGAACACTGCCTACAGATTACTGCAGGTCACGCAGGATCATACTTTGGCCTCCAGTATTGTTTCTTCCAGGCACCCAATGATCATGTCAAGATGAGTATTCAATTCTTACAAAAAATTCAACTACATGTTAGGTCAAGACCTTATCTTCATCAATAAGAATAGTGAGTTACAGGAGGTACCATCGAGAAACGTTAAGACCAGTACTTGTAAGGAAAATCCAGCTCCTCCTTGTCAATCCCCACACGGGCACTTCCATCCTCTCTGGTCGTCCATCCAAACCCATACGTCTTCCCCAAAGCAGTTATCCGCTTATTCCTTTCCTTCCTACAGAGTAGCGATAACCCCACGAAATCTCCCAACATTCTAGCCGCATACAAATACGCAACAACGGTAGCAATATTGTACGGAAGTCGTGGCATGCACGCACTGCGTCTCGTGAAAAACATGAGAATAGCAGCGAATAACACCAACGTCAACGTAGCAACTGAAAGCCATGTCGAAACTTTGAATGATTCATCGGTCTGGCTGGCTTCGAAAGGAACCCCGGGAAGAGCAACAACCAACGCTTCGATCAGGACACCAACAAAGCCCATGTATGCCATGTAAAAATCACCCCTAAACAGAGCTTCCAGTGTACCCACGAGAGGAATGTTGCGGGTGTAGTCAACAAGGATTGTGTCTGCCGGTGATTGGTGGCGTCGAGAGAGCTTTCGAAAGACCTCAAGGTGTTGAACCTCTGATACGTGCATGCAATCCAACAGTCAGCGCTTCTCGTGCATATACGTTCTAAGAGCGTACCTTTCTCGATCGGTTCCCACAGCGAGCGGATAACGATACCCGCGCAAAGCATGAAAATTCTGGCCCATACGCTCTGACAACCCAAGAATTTATCGTAATCCGAAAAATGGAACCATCGATATACCAACACCATAGTAACTATACAGCTGAGGAATATACCAGATGGAAACACGAAACCCTTTAGCACAAGCGGCCGGTGGACTGGTAGTCTTCTGGTAATTTTTTCCGCCGATGATCCAGAATCAGGAGCCCACACCTTCCCTGCCTCACCAGGTGTCGCCTCAATACTAAGATGGGGATGAGGGCTGTTACTTTCCACCAGCCGATAGATGCTGTCCCAACCAACAATCTTCTTGCGCAAAGTCTTGCTGGAGTCACTGGCTTCAATTGCACCAAAGACTTCCGGAAGTGAGTCCCAGTCAGCCACCAAACATGCCAACCCAGCAATACTCCAGGGTTCAGAATAAAGCAATGACTTCCTCCTCCATTGCAGGAAAACCAGGCATATTATCAACGCCACAGTAAGCCCAAGAACTCCTGCATATCTTGGTTTAGTACATCTCATGACTCCATTTGCGGAAGAACTACCTTGTAAAGCTCTCGCCACAACATCCCTAGTAGCAAGATGTGACTTCCCACAATATTCTGTCACCGCCGCAGTATCACATGCACTATGTTGCTCCATCGTTAATGTCAATACCGCTGAGGCAAGAAGTTGCACCACTGTGAAGCTCGGTCCAGCGATCACGCCTGAGATGCATACTACCCATTGTCGCCTGTGGGCGGCAACCAACGGCACCATCAACGCATTGTGGAATAGGTAGTCCTCGCAAAGGCTGAATGAATGGGAAAGACCGCGGGCACAGGAAAGCTCGTAGTATGGTTGCATCCGCTTGAAATCGGTGTCGATGATCCGCCACAGCATCGCAAGAAGAACGGCAATAAGTGTGAATAGATACTGTCCGACTGCATACGTCAAAGTTAATTTACGTCTAAGCTAGCGAAGAACGGTGCTAGCTGACCAAAATAAAGCAGCCTTCGACGGTATCTAGGGACACTTGTTCCTCGATCTTCGCCGTGGGTTTCTGGTGTTGAGGTTGGATATCTTGCGTAACTGGTGGCTGCAGAGTATTTTGGCGATCTGGTAACTGACAAAGTATCGTACACCTTTTGATAGGCGGTCGCTTCAACGGTCGTCCAGGATTCAGTATCCCTCATGGTAGCTGATGTGGTTCTAGTAACCGGTACCGGTGGTGGTGATAGTTGTGCTTCGGCTTCAGGTAGGCCGTGAGTCGTGGTAGACCCTAATGCAGTTTTGGCCTCCCGACCAAGGCTGCGCTTGACCCTAGCCAGTGTGGAAGATATTGGTGATGGTGGTTCCAACGTAGTGGTGGTATCCGAACTAGGGCCAGGCGGGTTAACAAGCGATGTGAATACTGTTGTTGGTTGCGTTAGCGGTGGCGGTGGTTCGATAGAGCTGCTATCTTGATTGGGGCCCGGTATGTTTATAATCGATGTGGATCCTATTGGTGGTGGTAGCTCTGTAACCGCAGCAGAAGACCCTATATCTTGCCGTCGAATTCTGTGTGTGGGGTTCTCTCCGATCGTAACTGTAAGCTTCTGATGTAATACTCCACCAGGAGCATCAAGCTTCGAGATAATGCCCTGAGTATCACTGTCGATGATGTGACCATGCCCGACATGTATCATAACGTCGAGCCCAATAATAAACGCCAAACAAAGAAGTGCAAATCCAAGCAAACTAAACGTTCGAAGAGTAGCAGGTACATAGTTTTTCCTTCTGGTAGCCATGTTGACAGGAGTTGGAGTTGGACTGAAATCCTCTAAGCATGCACATCGCCTGTGTTCTTTGTTTATATAATAGTCCTAGGTTTGGCATTTGGTGCTATGCGAGGGTGGGTGGGATGCGGTTGAGCTGCATAAAAACTCATTCGATAGAAGATCAGGCAGCAAAGAACCCCAAATGTCCCCCGGATTCGGAACCTCCAAGGATTCGATTGGGGGCATCGTGAGATTGCGGTGTGTATCCCATCTCCTATTGCAACCACCGAGGGGGCGGTATCTATATGGGAGGGTTTTGTGCTTGGTCCCAACATTCACAACAGGTAGATGTTCTATTGTCCCAAGGCCGCACGGAATTTCTTTTGAGGGACTCCCTGAGGTATTTGCGGGAAGTAATCAGATGGTAGTGGCAGATCGGCGATTGAAGTGATATGTCGACGAAGAAAGCTGCATATTTCTTTCGAGTAATGGAGAGACACTTCTAGAGTGTGGCAGAACTTTTGTCTCCACACCTGCAAACCTCAACCACCCGCAGAGCGTACAACCGATATCACACTACTACAGTAATCCGCTAACATTTGTGCCATCAAGATGCCATACTAGCAAACCAGTGCGGAGGCGGAGGGATCAATAACAGCATGCAAACAGAAAAGGAAAAAGCATATTCCCTCTCCACATTCCTCCTAGTCACCTTGCAAAAGCAATCTTTATCGGTGGAGCTCTACTCGATATCGGATATATGACACGCCAGTGGCCACTGATGGTGAGGTCTCTGGAATATTAGGTTGTTCTGACGCTGTGCTGGGGTTTATTCGTGATATTCTTACTTCGCAGTAACTGGAGATTCCCCAACGATAAAGATTTAGGTGAGAATGTTTCCGGATATAAATTTAAGCTGAATGCTATTAAAGTTGAACGGATAACGATTTTCATTGAATCCTTTGTCACTCAATAATGGGGTTATACGCTACATTTGACTTTGAGGCTCTGTGCAGATGTTATGTAGCCGAAACCAAAAATCCGTTTGCATAAGGTTTTGAATCTGAAGCATTGCCGATTTTGCCGTGCGTATGTGCGCAGTGCGCTGTGAGGTGGCATGCATGCAAGGGGACATCTATCCAATGGCGTAATTTAGAGTTGTTTTGATGCATCAAAGTTTGAGGCGGAGCTTGCCATTGCATCACCAGTGTCAAATCGCATAACAACTACCATCCCACGGAATTGTATTGGAAGAAACAGGTATCTCCAACCCTCGATCCGATCCCGCAGGAGACGCTCAGTGACACAAACTTCAACCCACCTTTCTTCTTTGGTGCAACTACAGCTTTGGAATGACAATTAGATGCAATCCCCAAAGTTTTGGAATTTTTGCATTAAAATCGTTGGGGCTCCGGCAGAGGTTGTATTTCAAGAGCTGCCGGCAATACAAAAAGGGCTAGCTCACAAATAAATTCAGCAAATCTGAGTGATGATGCACGACCATAAATTATTGACATAAATTCTACTGCAGCCAGTTGGAAGATTGGCAAAAATTTGTATTCTTATTGTTCAACATACCAATTAGCATAAGTAAAGTTCTTATTTGTGCAGGTATACTAGTTGTGTTTGAGCATTTATTCCAAATTATGGATTTTCACCGTTTTTGGTGGAGAATGCCAAGATCACGAAGACTTGCGATAGGACTGTACAGCTGTAATCGTCCCATGTTGCGCGATACTGGCTGTGTAGTTCACCAATAGCCAGTTGGTGTGTTCAAAGCTTCCATTGGCAGATATGTACATTGAGACAGGGAAAGTGTACTATGGTGGTGGAATCAAAGCGCTAGCTAGCCCTAGAGCCCGATTTTCCCACACATTCTACTTGGCTCCACGAACTTCGAGCGTTTCACTATGGTGCTCTGATTTCTACAAACTTTGATGGTATGGCTAGCACTAAGCCCTAGGCTGTAGACCCAGAATAATCTAGCAACTATACTTAGTCTTGTAATTGTTGAGCCCAGTTGGTTGTTCAGTGCTGGCAGAAATACGGGCTTTTGCTCAAGATCATCGACGCGCGTCATGAACTCTAATAGCTTCGGCTATTACATGGGTTGCCATTTTCAGTATAGGTTTCTTGACACCGTATTCTTAGTCTTCTCCTTTCTTTTCTCTCCTTACAATTCAGACGATTGACGAGTTCTCCACGCGCACCCAATGATTCCACCAGTCCGGACGGACCCGGTCTGGGGTAGGGCTCAGTACGGCCGGTCCAACCGTTAGGTCGGACTGGACCGAACCCAAGACTGGCAGTCTGGGACTGGACGGGCTTGGTCTGGACCAGTCCGTACACGCTTGCAATTTTGACATTGTTTCTTAGTCAAGTACCACAGAAAATATGACTCATCCTCACATTTATCACCGCCACCTCTGGATACCCACTCTGGGTGAAATTATGACAGTTCTGTCTGTATATTTGGTGCCACCGAGATATATTTCCCCCATTAAAAGACCGATATAGTGAAAAAATACCCTAAACCTGGACACTGTGCTGGACTGGTCCAAATCAGTCCAGGCCAGTTCAGTCCAGGTCTAGAAAAAGTGGGGATTGGTCCCATCCCGGTCCAAAATTACTCGAACTGGATTGGACTGGACTTGGACGGACCCGGTCTGGACTGGTCCAATGCTAGACTAGTGGAATCATTGCGCGCACCACAACATCCGCGTGTCAACACACAGTCGTTTGCTAATGGTAATCTTTGGATACTGGTTGTACAGACAAAATAGCTCAAAAGAAGAAAGTTCACATATAAATATATTCTGTTATTGTAAACCTCAAATGGTGCTAGAACAGTGTGCCAGCTGAACGACTACATGATAATCCATCCAGTCGTATGTGATGTTGCAGGATGGAAGAACCGTATGCGTGCGTATAGACATTCCCCATCATTGCTAATCTGTGCCGAATAGGATCTCAGGCCATCAAGCTGAAGCTACAGATTTTAGTGTGCTGATAACATTGGCCCCACTAGATCACTGTTCATGGTGACCTCGGACTCAATCTACCGACTGTAAGTGATTATATAGATAGGTAATTAGCGCTCAGTCGGGGATCCTAAAGTCGTGGGACAAGCGGAGCTAGTGTTCTGAAGCGGTTAGATTTCTAAAGCCGCCCTTGGCATAAACTAGCCTAGCTTAATGAAGCAAATATCTACAATATTTATTGAGCTTGCAGATATCTGCGCCAAGGAAGATATTCATAGATATCGCACATTATCTGGCGATAAAGCTCACTGCTAGCGCTGAGAAAGCTGTATATAAAGGTGTATTTCCCACACACTGCCAGTGGGAAATACTCCATACTACTTTTCTAGAGCGTACGGTGGTAGAAAAGAGGCTCATTACTCCTCTGCTGGTTGCCGGGCTATGAGATTGTACTCACAGGAATTCATTCGATTATCCATAGATATCTGTAGTCCGGCTAGATAGATATAGATAGATATCTACCAATTGACAGATCGCCAGATAGTGATCTGTGAGGCCGCCCTTGGCACAGATCAGCCCGGTCGAGGCCTATATCTGACCGATCTGACCGCTTCGATTCACTGAGCGGAGCACCTGAACCCGCAATGAGGAATTATAGCACCCACAATCTACCCAGGTAAGAAAGACCTACAGTAGAGCTTACATACATGTTAAATAATTAATTAGTACTTTGTGTCCACCTCTTCTCTTAATTACACTCTGGGTTCAGTCCCATATTCCCTATTTTCACTGCGAGGACGTGTGTCAGGATCTCTAATTCCCCTATGTATACAAGCTCCTAGTGTGACCCATACATGTTAAACACGACTTTCGAACACCGTCTGTAGTTATACATCTAGCTAAGCAGAGCTTTCTGCGAGTATACTAGTATCACCTCCTGACCAATGCTACCAGCACTCCAGCAGCGATAACCTACAAGTACGCATAAGCTAGACCCTTTAGACAAGATGCTGTATCCGCTATAACTTGTCCTTGTGCATGGAGTGTAGAATTAAAGAATAGTTTGGACGCTGTAAATACTATGTCCTGCGAACGGCATGTTTTCGTTATCACTCGACCTCCTCATATAGTAATATCAATGATTCCACCAGTCCAGACGATCCCGGTCCGCGGTAGGGCTCAGTCCAGTCCGGTTTAATGGGGAGGTCGGACTGGACCGATCCACAGACTGGCAGTCTTGGACTGGACGGGCTTGGTCTGGACCGATCCATTTACGAATATAGTTTTGACGTTGCTTTCTAGCCCAGTACTACTGAAAACATGACTCATCCTCATTTTTTATCACCACTCACCCCTGAATACCCACTCTGATCGAAATTATACCACTTCTGTCTGTATTTTAGGCTCCATCGAGATATATTTTCCCCATTAAAAGACTAATAACCGGGAAAGTATACCCTAACCCTGGACATCGTGAGGGATCGGTCCGGACCAAGCCCAGTCCAGTCTGTCAGCATCTGGGATCGGACCGATCCCAGTCCCAAAATTTCTTGGACTGGACCTGGACTGGACTGGACGGTTCCGGTCTGGACTGATCCATTGCCGGACTGGTGGAATCATTGTTAATAGTATAGCGGCGCCTAATATCCTTAGGCAGCTCTTAATGGACTGAAATCAACTGGCTCACAGCTGTGAACGCTGTCAGTCGGGGTCGCAGGTATTACCGTGTCAGTTCCTGTGATACCGCTATTTGTGGTGGGCGTTGGGATTCCAGTACCCGAGCTACCGCTAGACATATTCGTACCTGGTTCCGGCGGTTGTGGTTGTACTTCGGCTTCAGGCTGGCTGTCATTCGTGAGAGACCCCAACACAGTCCCGGTCTCCGTACCATGGCCACGACTGACACAATTCAGTGTGAATGTGGATAATGTTCTAGTCAGTTCACGGAGAATGTCAGTCCGCGGAGTAACCGGACAATTCACGGAGTCCCACCGTCCGTGAATGAACCAGTCAGATCACGGATCCGTGAGCTAACCAGTGCTAATTATGCTCAAACAAAGTTAACAGTTACTCTGATCGCAAAGTTATGTGTACATGAAATATGCACATTTCATTGCTCGTTCAACTCCTGGTCTCAAATTTACCATATCTCTAAACTTGATAGAATGGTTGTGGAAAAACATCAATTTTCGGCGTTTTTTGGGTGTGTTTTTAAATCCGGTCTATGAATTTTAAAGATATCGTAAATCAAAGACCGGAAATTGAAAGAGTGATGTATTTTGCATGTTACCTGTATATATCTCTTGGTGATTGGACAAATACTCGCAGACTTAATTATACCAAGTTTTTGTTATTTTTGTCTGCACCGCCATGGCTCCATGAAGTGACTGGTCAGTTCACTGAGTTGTGGTAGACTCCATGAAGTGACCGGTCAGTTCATGGAGCCCAGTTATTCCACGGGTTGACTGGTCACTCCGCGGACTGACATCCTCCGTGAACTGACTAGAACAGATAATATTAGTGATGGTGGTGGTGGCGGCCCGGTGTCACCAATGTAGTGCAGGAATCTAGACTAGGGCCGGGTATGCTCATAGTCGATGCGGAAAATATTGGCGATGGTGGTGGTAGCTCGGTAACCTGGATAACCTGGGTAGAGGAGTCTACATTTTGCCGTCGAATTCTGTGTGTGGGGTTTCCTTCGATCGTAACAATAAACCTCTGATGCAATATTCCATCAGGGCACCACGCTTCAAGAAAATGCCCTGAGTACCTCTATCGATGATGTGACCATGCCCGACACGTATTATAATCTCGAGCCCAATATTTGGTAGCTATGTTGACAAAAGTAGGAGTTGAAGCGAAGTCTTCCGCGCATGCACATCTTCTGGGGTCTCTTCCTATATATGAAGCCTTAGGTTAGGTATTTGGTGCTGTTCGAGGGTGTGTGGGACACGGCTGAGCTGCATGAAAACTCGTTTGACCGAAGATCAGCCAAATGTCCGCCGGAGTCGGAATTCCCTGGGATTTAATTGGGGCATCGCGAGATCGTGGTGTATTTCCCGCCTCCTATCTCAGCCCGAGGAGCAGTGACTCCAGACGAGGCGGCATCAATGTGCGAGGGCTCTGTTTAGCCTCAATATTCACGACGTGTAGATTTTCTAATATAGCTCAAGCTACACGAAATATCTTCTTAGGGAATCCCGGAGGGATTTGCGGGAACTAATCAGTCGACAGCGACGGATAGTCAACTGAAGTGACAGACCACCGGAGAAGGCTGTCACATTCCATTCGAGTAATGATAGTCACATCTAGAATAAAGCACTTTTCTCTCTGCACCTGCAATCCTCACATCATATGCAGAGCACATAATCAATATCACCCCACAACCAGTATCCTCTAACTTATGATGCCATACTGGCAAAACCCATGCAGAACCTAGAGTATACTCGAGTCTACGTAGCCAATGTTGAACAAAGGAGGCAGGAGTGAATAACAGCAAACAGAAAAGAAAAAAGCATGTCCTCTCTCCACACTCCTCTGAGCTGCTTTGTAAAAGCAATCTTTAAGGGGAGAGGTCTACTCGGCATAATTATATGACATCAAGAGCTGCGGGAGTAGTCGCGGGACCAGCCGTAGCTAGCACGGTTTCGTTGAATACTGAATGTTGGATGATGGGTTAGGTGTTTTTTTGTGATATTCCTATCTGCTCTGCTACAGTAACTGGAAACTCCCCAACGATAAAGATTCAGGTGGGAATATTTCCGGACATAAAGTCAAGCGGAATGCTACTGCAGATAGACGGATGATGGTTTTGCTTTTTTGAATCAATTGTCTCTCAATCGATGGTGGTGCGCTGCATTTCACTTTGAGACGCGCGGATCGAAGCCAAAGATTAGAAACCGTTTGCATAAAGTTTTGCAGTGGAAATATTCCCGATATTGCCGGTGGCTTGGGCAGACAGAAGGTACATCCGTCCAATAGCATAATTGGAGTTGAGATGATGTACTGAATTTGAGGCAGAGCTTGCCGCTGCATTATCAGTATCCAATCGGAAAAACACTATACATACTGCGGAATTGTGTGTCAACAAGAACCCCCAACCAACCCTCCCTGCCTGGACGTAGCTCTCAGTCCAATCCCAACTATAGACAGTAGACGCTCACAGCAATAACTTCGGCTCCACCTTTTCTTCCGGGCATAGGGTGGTCTTCAGAACTAACATAACCATGCCTGCAGAATTGCACCTAACTTACGAATCCGGGCCGTTCTTTACAAACCAAATATTCTTGTGAGTTGCGCACGATACGTATATTTTGAGTGCATACTATCTTTCGCATCTTCTTGCCGGCCACCTATTGTTATTTGAGAACTTATAGGTACCATTCTGGCCGCGTGCCCCTTAGCTTGTTGGTCATATGCATTCTAGGCACTATCGATCTTCTGACCGTCACCACTGGCAGTTGATTTCTCCCAGTCATCACTTACTTTGCTACCATGAAATTAGATAGGTTCGTAACGGTTGGGTAATGAGTTTCGAATGGGGGCTAGATACTGGGGAGATAAATAAGGCTATCGCACTACATTCCGTTCGGCAGTTCCCAGTTCGGCGAACTAATCCATGGCTTATAGGACTATCAAGCCGTCTAGATTATATACCGACTGAATCGTGGCTGTCCCCAGGCAAGTCTCTTCACTTCCTTGCAATTCTGAGTCCAATCCCGCGACTGCCACCAACACCATCCTCACAAGACATGTATCCCCACTTATATTTCTACCAGTGGCAATTCTTTCCATGCATGCCGGTAGTTTGTAATTGAATGACGTAGCATACGGCTGTAGTCTATTTCAAGTTGCGTCATACTTTGCTGTGTAGTTCACTTGCGGCATGTTGCTGTGATCAAAACTTCCATAATCAGATATATGCATCGAGACAAGGGAAGTGTACTATAGTAGTGCAATCAAAGCCTTCGCTAGCCCTAGAGTCTGCTGTCCTCACAAATTTTACGTGTTTCTACGAACTTCGATCGCTTCACCACGGAGCTCTGATTTCTGCAATCTCTGATAGTTTAGCTAGCACTAAGCCCTAAGCTGTAAACCCGAATAATCTATCGACTATACTTAGTCTCGAAACTGTTGGGCCCTATGGATTAATCACAGTCGATCACTGATAGTAATCTTGGATACCGGTGTTACGATATGGAAGTTGGGGAGAACCGTGTGCATGTATTCTATGGTACAGAGAAGAGAGAAGGAGAAAGACTCGAGATATACAGGAGGCATCGGCCTCTGCAGCAATACCGTGTATCAGACCTGTAACATGTCTCTGGCACAAGTACACCTGTAACAACCGGTGTTACATATCCTGGGGCGAGTGACTCGGAGTGACGAGAGGCGAAGCATCAGAGTTTTCTGCAATGATCCTCTGTATATAAACCGAGTCTTTCTCCTTCTCTGCTTCTCTTCACTATATCATAGAATCAACACACGGTTCTCCCCTAAGTACTATAGTAACAACCGGGTAATAGAGGCAAAAGAGCTTAAAAGAAGTAAGTTCACAAACAAGTTATTGTAAACCTCGAATTGGAAGTAAAGCAGTTTGCCAGCTGAATGACTGTATGCAAATCCATCCGTCGTATGTGGTATTGTAAGATGTGTGTATAGTGTGTAGAGACTGTCTTCTGCATTGGTAATCCGTGCTGTCTTAGCCGATTGAGCCGAAGCTACGGATTTTAAAGCTTCCATAAGCAGAAACTACATCGAGACAAGGAAGTTTACTATAGTGATGGAATCAAGCGCTCGCTGGCCCTAGCACTCGCTCCTCCCACAAATTTTACTTGGTTCCACCAACTCTGATCGTTTCACTACGGAGTGCTGATTTCTACAACTTTGATGGTTTAACTACCACTAAGCGCAGGGCTGTAGATCCCGAATAATCCACCAACTATACTTAGTCTTGAAATTGCTGAACCTTGTTGGTTGATCATAATCGATTGCTAGTGGTAATCTGAGATCCATGTCCGTACGGGCAAAATAGCTTAAAAGATATAATTTTAAGTATATTATTAGTTATTTTAAACTTTAAATTAGAACTAAAAAGGTTTGCTAGCTAAACAACTGCATGATAATCCATCTAGTCGCATGTAACGTTGTAGGATGGGAAGAACTGTGTGCATGTGTATTCTCATGCATATTAAAAATTCCCAGACACGTCATTTAAGTGCCCTAGTATCATCAATTATAAAATGACTACTTATTAACCGTATAATAACTACTAGCACGAGTGGTAGGTTTCCCACCCCCAGGGTTATGGCAAGATGGTCTGGTTGATGGAATCTTCCCCTGAAACTTCTATCACACACCCATAACAACTTCACCAACATGTGTCCAATAAGGACTGGAAGGCCCTACAAGGTTGTAGTTCTGAAATTCAAGGTCCTAGGGTTAAAGTCGTTGTGGATTCTCAGTCTGGAAAATTGGAGTCTGAAATCAAACATGGCTCAGTGTAGATAGAACAGATGGTTGAGAACCATGATGTGCTGAATGGTCTGGCCAGATGCAATCTGTATAGAATAGCAGGCTTCTGGCAGGACATAATCTAAATAGTCTGGCATAATGCAATCCAATTGGGTTAGCTGTCCACTGGTTGGAAATCATTTGGACAGGCTGGCTTTCAGCTGCCAATACAGGATCTGAACTGGTACTTTCCACTGTCAGAAGTCAGTATACAATCTGGAATTATTTGTTTAATGCTTAATTGATGCAACCTTAATGTGATAGTGCTTAGCTAGTCAAGACAATCTGTACAGGTTAAATCTATGCTGGCTGGTAACAATCTAAACTAACAATTTCTTGGCTGGCAGAAATTGATCTAGATGGACTGGCTCTCAGCTGGCTGGAGAGAATCATAAAGTACTTGTTCAGCTGACAGGCTATACTTGTAATTGGTTAGCTTATTGCTGGCTGGAAATAGTCTGCTAAATTCAATATTGTGGAAATCCAATTGTAGAAGACTTTAGATTATCCCAAGGACATCATTTATAGTTCTGTTACTTTGAACATCAAATCTGGCAATTTCAAAGTACAAGTAAAGTTGGTATAATGTAAACGCAATTGTCAGAAGTTGATAGTATCGAAGTGTCTATAATTTCAAAGTACAAGTAAAGTTGGTATAATGTAAATGCAATTGTCAGAAGTTGATAGTATAGAAGTGTCTATAATTTCAAAGTATTAAAGAAGTGAATTTCAAAACAAACCAAGTAGTACACCAGACATGTGTACATCTAGAGTACATTGAATACTGAGGACAAAACTTTTTGAACCTGGTTATACACTAGTATACTGATACATTCAGATGCAGTATATATCTCTAGATACAGTATTTGCCTCCAGATGCTGCATTAGCTTCCAGATACAGCAGTTGCTTCCAGGTATAGCATTTGATTCCAGATGCAGAATGTATAACAATTGTAGTCTTAATGGATGGGTACAGCCTTTTGTCACAGTTGCAGCTATGATTTGCCAGAGTAGTCAATTCATTATTACAGTTGGTTCCTTGAATAATTGCTTGCTATATAACAAAGAGCATGCAAGATCTTGCACTTACTGTGGGGCACAAATGGAGCCTGGCCATTGATGTAGATGAATGCTACAGACTGGGTGGAGATAGTTGGTCAGATCTAGATCTCAGCTGGTAGGTAACTATTAAACTTGGCTGGCTTGCAGTTGGCTGCAAACAATTGTGCTGGGCTTGCTCTTACCTGGTTGGCAGTAATAACTCTGGAATTGCCCTCAGCTGGCTGTAAAGGATCAAGGTGGTCTGAATCTTGGCTGGTTCAAAGTGATGTAACAAATGTGGACAAATGTATTAGCATTTCAATCAATTGTACTGTGAGATTCACTGGAAACATCTGGACCCCTGTTGGCCAGATATAGTTGAACTGAGTTAGTTCATGGCTACTTGTAAACTATTATTATAGAATGGCTCTCAGCTGGCTGGATATACTGTTGTCAGACTGGCTCTCTACAGACTGCAGAGAAACAATCAGTACTGGCTAGTTACCTCAAGTACAGCTGTCAATACGTCTGGTAGTAGTGCAAAATTAGAGAGTTGCCAAGAGAGAAAGAGAGAAGTATCATAGAGTTGAACCTAGAACTTAGAATATACAATGTAGAGCTTCAAACTTAGAAAGCAAATACAATTGAATGTGAAGGTATAGTGATGGGAATACTCAATATCATAACTTTTACACCAGGCACAGAGAGGAAATTATGGCAGGTTGGATGAAGACTTGCTGAACAGCATTAAACTGAGTTGGCTTAGAACTGACTGCGTACAATTAAGCTAAAATGGCTCTTCCCTGACTTCATACAATTATACTGGGTGGGGAGTGGGTTAGCTGTATAGACTTAGAACTTACTGGTGATGACTGAATTGGATTTGCTCTCAGCAGAATAGATGTATTCTGACTGGGGCACCCTTGGCTTTTTGAAGGCAATTTAGCTGGGTTGACTCATATTGAGCTGGGGATGATTGAGCTGAACTAGTTGTTAATTGGTTGGAAGTGATTGATCTAATCCACCTGTCGGCTGGTAGAATATACTTGAGCTGTTCTGATTCCTACTTGTCTGGTTGCCAAACTACTCAGCAGTATTGCCACTAAGAATCAAGTACAATGCAATCAGAATAGCTAGACTACCTGAGCAGAATGATATACAACTATCATAATATATAGTGCAAAGAGATGATATTGCAGTGCCTCACATCAGATTGTGGCAAATTGGTATATTTCCTTGCCTACCAATGTTTTAAGCACTCTAGCTATACACTCCATCACCAGATGTCATCAGTATATATGGTGATAGGATTTTTGTTTCAAGTTGTATAGAATATGGAAGTAGTTGGATGTCTCTTTAAGGAGAGTGGCAAAATCATACTGTCAACTCAGCTGACATCAACAAAAGTGCAAATCGACTATAGGCTGCGCTGTGCACACACGCACACATCCACAGCTCATAGGAAGCTTCCCGTGGACCCCTGTGTGATGTGCAGCCTATAGTCATCTATAGTCAATTTATCAGCAAAATGTATTTTAGTGACTGGAAGACTCCAGGAGTGTCTGAGAGGATGTGGGGTGTAAACTTAGATGTGTCAATTTCAGGAGAGTATCAGACCTTAGGAGGGCATTCCAGCCGGCCTTCGAAGTAACTGGGATCTCTGATGACTGGTACAGGAGTACCATGGGAGTGATTGTGATAAGTTTGAGAACACCTCGGTGCGCCAGAGAAAACATTGGGTGCACCGGCGACAAGTCTGGGAGTGCCAATGACAAGCCTGGGAGTGCCGGCGACAAGCTTGGCAGCGCAGACGACAAGCGTGGGAGCACCTCAAATCACTTTAGAGCAGTTTGGGAAAAACAGCTTCCTTGGGAATACTGCTGGTGCGCCTGGAAATCATAGCTACGACTTATTGTTCAACGATTTTTAAAACTCATGTACGCAGTTTGTATTCTCCTCAATGTATCTATATAGCAACCCATCTACACACGGCATATCAGGACTGGCTGCAGCCGGTGCTTGAGCGCAATTCGAGGTGTGGCTGAAAATCACAATCGAGTAAACTTACAGATTCACTCCGAAGCCGTGATCAAGTGAGTTTGAAGATGCACTTGGAGGCCATCATCGTGCGAACTTGGAGGCGATAATCTAGCGAGATTGGATATCCACTTGGAGGCCATTATTGAGTGAGTTCGGAAATGCACTTTGAGGCCGTGATCATGCGAACTTGCAGGCCTTGATCGAGTGAACTCAGAGATGCACTCCAAGATTGTGATCGAGCGAGTTTGGCGATGGACTTAGAGGCCATGATCGTGCGAACTTGCAGGCCGTAATCGAGCCAGTCTGGAGATAGACTTGGAGGCCGTGATTGAGGAAGTTTGGAGATGCACTTGGAGGCCGTGATTGAGTGAGTATGGAGATGCACTTGGAGGCTGTGATTGAGCGAGGTTCAAGATACACTTGAAGGCCATGATCGAGTGAAACGGGATGAAGTACTTGGAGGCGGTCGATGGACGGTGCGCCGGGTGCTGAGACTCTATTCATCAGTTCGTTAACTTGCAACCGTGGGAATGTGACAATGTGACTTTACCTTTGAGCTCTCGTGGAGAGCTGGCTGATGCCAGTCGATCGTATAGGGAGGCATGCCGGAAGCTGATGCTACATTCAGGGGTCAACTTGTAATCATGACAATAAAGGGAAGACACCCAATCTTGGGTGGATGATGTGCTTGGTGTATGCTGTACTCGGTGTATGCTATACTCAGTATATGCTGTACTCGGTGTCAACTCATGATCATGACATAGAGAGATTGAGAGGGATGACTTAAATTTGTGTTCTGCGATGATGGTAGAGTTGTAGACAAGAAAGAGAGAGATGGGGATGAAGATGAGAACAATGTGGAGGATACGAGTGGATAAGAAAAATCAGGAGTACGACTTGCCGGATTGGGTTAAGAAGACCTCATATTGGTGTTATTACACACCAGATCGGGACTCATACCTGCTGCATGAGGGATGGTAAATTGACTCGCACACGAAATTCTCTTAACTCCCAGTTTCTCAAGATGATTTCCCCCATCTCCTCTCATGTCTCTCTTTCTTGTCCTCAACTCTACCATCACCTCAGAACTCGAAGCTAAGTCATACTTCTCTATCTCTCCATGCCATGATCAACAGTTAACACCGAGTACAGCATGCACTGAGTACAGCATACACCGAGTACAGCATACACCGAGTAAAGCATACACCGAGTACTGCATACACCGCGTACTGCATCATCCCAAGATCGACGGTCTTCCCGCTCCCAGCCAGTCTTTTCATCTCTCGGCAGACCATGGTGTACTCAATTCGCTACATTCCCACAATTACGAGTTAACCAATGAATAGAATCTCAGCTCCCGTCGCGCCTCCCGAACTACCGCCTCCAGATTGACCGCCTCCAATTACTCCTCCAATCTCGCGCGATCATGGCCTCCAATTGCTTCTCCAAACTCGCTCGATCACAGCCTCCAAGTGTGTCTACAAACTCGCTCGATTACGGCCTCCAAGTTTGCACGATCACGGCCTCCCAGTGCATCTCCAAACTCGCTCGATCACAGCCTCCAAGTGTATCTCCAAACTCGCATGATCACGGCCTCCAAACTCGCACGATCACGGCCTCGGAGTGCATCTCTAAGTTCACTCGATCACGGTGTGGTGAAACGGTGGACCTAGAAGGCAGACAGCCCATCATCATCACTCCGCCGCACCTCGTATGGCATCCGAAGGGAATTCTAGAGAAGGAGCGGTTCCGGCTCGAGTAGCGTAGGCAGAGGGTGAGAGGATATGAACGGATACCCAGCCATGATGAACCAAACAAATTGTGTGGATCTATGAACGCTCGGCAAGAGTGCATGAGACCAAGAGCTGGGAAATATATAGTGTGTATTTCGTATAATGAGATGTCTATCTACCCCGGGGTCTTCCAAATATATATTCCCTGTCGCTGAGTCCATCTCCGTTATCCCTGTATCTCCGTATGTGTATATATAGAGAGACTTAGATAATACATCATGCCATATCATGATGTAGCGAATCTTGTGACTGTAACAAAGACGAATATGATAAACGAAATGCCTTGTAGTTGTGGAACCCTGCTGTGAGAATAAGGCACCAAGTCTCCCGCAGAGCTTGCGCAGAGGTCTCAGCTGCTCTCGAAGTCTCCCGCAGACCTGCGCAGAGGTCTCAGCAGCTCCAAAATTTGAATATCCTAATAGTCAAATCTTGTAGCATCCTGCGAATGCTCTTGCAGAGTCTGAGAGCACATTGCAAAGCTCCAGGGGGGGTTGGGAGCATCTGGAAGTATTTTGAAGCACTGGTGAGGGCTACCGGAGTGTCTGGGAGGTTTGCGTGTGGCTTCCGGACCGATTTACATTTTGCTGATGTTCATAGAGATGTGCGCGTGGGCCCTATGGAACTATATACGGCTGCCGGCCAGAGATGGACCTATACTTGTCTTTACTGCCTGCTGTCATACCGGTACTGTATATACTATCGCTGCAAGTCTGCATGTGAGCTTGCTGGCGATTGATATCCTTCTTGAGAGCCTGCTTGAGAGAGCCGCACTTCGGGAGGAGTAGAGTTTTCCTCCTCTGGAAGCCTTTGGCTGATGGCAAACTCAGAGTTTGTGGAAGCTTTGGCTAATAGAAGCCTCTAAGTCCATGGAAGCTTTGGCTAATGGAAGACTCTAACTTGGAAGCTTTGGCTAATGGAAGGCTCTAAGTCTGTAGAAGCTTTGATGCTAACGTTGACGTAGCCAACCTACTTGTCTAAGTGCTTCTGGTACTATGATCACCATCGCCGTCATCACCATGGCCATCATCACCATCGCCATCATCACCATCAGCCCTGGCGCAAGTGCTCACACATACGCCCACAATCCGTGGGAAGCAAGCAGCAGATTCCGCTGGAAAATCTGGGTCAGAGATCTGCTCTCCCCAAGACCCAATTGTCTACCATTCCTACAGAATCTAAGGCTGCGATTGTCAACACCATTGTCATGAGGCATCGTGAGATTTCGTCTTGGTGGGCGCGCTAAAGATAAGGTTCAGACTATGATATCGACCGACGTCATGATTTCGGCCACTATACGCCGCCCACAATCTGCCACACATCACATGCCACATGCCGCCTGCCAAACACTGCGCACCATACACCACCTGCATCACGCCTTCCGGTGCCTGGCTTCGGCAACTCAGCAAGTCACTGGATTGAGCATGCAGGAGCGTAAATGGGAGCATATAGTCAAGTGAGATTGGGTGTGTCTTCCCTCTTGAGAGTGTACTTGTGAGCGACAAGGAGGTGTACTTGGGTGCGTACTCGGAGTTGTTCTTCGGAGTGTTTTGAGAGCTTACTTGGGAGCGTATAGTCAAGCAGGCTGGGATTGTGCCATCGAGTGCAATTGGGAGTGTACTTGAGTGCATGCTCGGGAGTGTGCTTGAGAGCATCTTGAGAGCTTACTTGGGAGCGTACTGTCCAGCAGGCTGGGAGTGTGCCATCGGGTCCAATTGGGAGCGTCCTGGAGAGTATGCCCGAGAGTGTACTTGAGAACGTACTCGGAGGAGTACTTGGGAGCGTACTTGGACTTTACTTGGGAGCGTCTTGAGAGCATAAGTCAAGCAGGCTGGGAGTGTACAGTCGAGTGCAATCAGGAGTGTACTTCATAGCGTACTTGGGAGCGTGCAAAGAAGTGCATTTGGCAGTTTGGTTTCAAGTTTGTTGAATGCAGCATGACGTATAGTATCAAGCGCACATAATTGCATGCGTATCATAGTAATCTAGTCAATGCGCAGGTCCATAGGACTTCATAGTGCCACACGTCAAATATGCTATGGATCACCAACCCAAAAACAGCTTCTCTATGAATTGCACGTCGCGTAAGGTTATTTTTCCCGGTGGACAATCCTGTCATAGCTGAGAATGTAGTGGGGAAATAACAAATAATCTATCAAGAGTTGCAAGATTAAACTGCAGACGAGTAAAAGATTAATGGTCTATGTGAAGGATCTCAAGAATAGTCTATTGGCACCCACTAATCTAGTATGTCTGCATGTGCCACTGCCCAACCCCTGCTACATCTTGAGCTGTACCTTTCTATGCAAATACTCAAGGTAATATTTGCAAGCAAAGTTAAGAAATATGCAACTTTCAGTTTACCTGTAATTATGAAGAAATATATCCATAAATTGAATATTATTTAATCCTGTTTCACCTCTATATGTCAGCTATGACATGTTGACACGCGGATGTTGCATTGTGCGTGGAGAACTCGTCAATCGTCTGAATTCTAAAGAGCGAGAAGAGAAAGGAAAAAGCTTAAGTACACGATATTAAGACAACTATACTGAGAGTGGCAGCCCACGTAACAGCCAAGCAGTGACACGATGCCCATCGATGCTCTCGGGCGAAAGTCCGTATTTCCGTCAACATGAGGTGCACTTGGTTGCACGCTCCCATGTGTACTCGACTCCGTGTTCCCAAGTGCAGCCGGAAGTATGGAAACGCGGTACTTGGGAGGCTGAGAATCCTTTTCTTTTGAAGTTTGTTTCAGCTTGCCCCAAAGATCAACTAGATTGCGAATATCAATAACAGAAGATTAGACATGCCAGCTAAGGTAGAGGGAAATTGTGGCGATAGCACATTCGACATCTTAGTCCCACTGAAGAGCTGTAGCATCATTGTCATTGGCATTAGTAGGGCCAGCAGTGATACTGTAGGTATAACTACTGCTGCTAGCACTGCCGGTACTAAAGGTCATTGTAGGACATGGAAGACATTGGCAGACAATGGACCAAAGTCTCTCTCGGATAAGCAGCATCTCCATTTTCATTTCCATGTTGTGCAGTTAGCACTGGTATGCTTTGACACGAGCTGATTGTAGGTGGGGACGAAGATGATGTAAGATGACAACGCGAGATTTTGTGTAATGATAAGTTTTAGGATTATGATGGCAGAAATAGAAAGGCGACCTCCGGGTTCATAACCTGTTATGAATATGGTGAGAACTGTGTGAATAGACTTAAGGTACAGCGAGAAGAGAAGTGGGGATATATAAAGGAGACTTATGTGTCATCAGCCCCGGTTACAGTAAGCTTGTGTAATGTCTCAGACCTCACTATGCAACAAATGTGTTACGATATGAAGGGGAAAACCGTGTGTGTACATTCTACGATACAGTGAAGAGAGAGAAAAGGAGAAAGACTCGAAATATATAGTACAAGAGAGTGGCGACTATTGCGCGGCCCCTTGCCACTTTTGCCACTAGCTATGCAACAAAACTTGTTACATATCCAGTGGTGGCAAGTGACTCAGAGTGGCGAGTGGCTCAAGAGTGGCGAAGCATCACAGTTTTCTCTCATGATTCTCTGTATATAAATCGTGTTTTTCTCCTTCTCTCCTTCTCTCCTTCTCTTTACTGTATAATAGAGTCAATACACTGTTCTCCCCTAAGTACTATAGCAACAAAACTAGAGCGCGATAAAACAAGTGAGCGACTGTGATTCGAAGGAGAGAAGAGTGTCAAGATACCGGAATATGGTGGTGGGAACTAGTAGGAAGTTAGTGTGCAGCCTCACAGCATCAGAGACTAGCAGCATATTGAGCGAGGGTCTTATATGATTGTCACATGACCTTTTTTGAAGCCGGCCCGCGCTGTAAAGTAGATAGCGACTATGATGAGGACTCAAGACGTTTTCCGGGTGCCTTGAATCGATGATGGATAGATACAAAGATACGAAGTACATGAGGTCTAAGAGGAGGAACAGATGCAACCCTGAGCTCTTCTGCCAGCATTACTAGTAGTACCACGCAAATTTGATCAGTGTTCTCAGCTGTCCCGTCCGACGGCCGGGGACTGTAGTGCCGTCCGAGACCATAGCCGGACGGACGGGACGGCGGACGGCGCCAAGGCAGTCCGTCCCGTCCTTACTCAAGACGGACGGAATGTCAGCCGTCATCCACCGTCATCGGGCGGTCACTGTATATCTTTACACGTGACATCGTGGGTGTAGCAGGGCTTAATCTTTGGAGCAACGGAGTCTGACATAGTACGGATGGAGCAGATGCTCATGCATCTTGCGTCACGGTCAGAGTAGTTATACTGATTTTCATATAGGTTTTGTTATGTACACTAAGATCCATGGATATCGGTAGATGACCACCGGAGACGGCTCTTCTCCGTCCCCGGCTGTCCTTTGCGTCCGCCCCTGTCCTGCCTCAACAAGACAGCACCGTTTCCGTCCTACCCTTAGACGCACGGCGTGACACTGTCCCGTCACGTCCTAAGTAGTTCCCGGACAGACGGGACGGTTAAATTTACTGAATTTGATCAGAGCCCCCACATTTGCTTACAGTAAAAAACCGCTGCCTAAGACAACAGTCTTCGCAAGAGTAGAAGGAGGAGAGCTCCCCCACCAAGCCAGCTATCCAGAGGGGAGAGAAATTAAGTACTACCATACCCTAGTTAGAGTGAATGCAGAATGATTAAAACAAACAAAAACAACAGTCTTCGCGTAGCGGAGCGGCCAATGTATGTAATATCGGGTGTTGAAATGTGCGATACTGATAAAGCCTCTTAATCTATCTAAAGGTAGAAGAACCTGTATCTTATAACAATGAGAGTCCGGAGATTTCTTCGGAGACTGATGGAGTGGCGGACTAGTGAGTGGAGTGGTGGAGTGGCAGGTGGCAAGAGCGAGAAGTCGTGTAGGGGTGTATCGGTGATGCCAAGAGATCTCTTCAGACCTCGTTCTAGGCTTCATGGCAACATCGAGTTCGGCTAACTCTAGACAGTCACTTTTGACCGTCACTTCCTAGCCGTCACTTATGACTGTCCGGATTCCGGTCAAAGTATATTAGGGAAATACTAAGAATAACATTTGCTCGAGTTCATGATCAACTAAGCTTACCTAAAAGAGGTCCTTTGCCTGACGACCCCTTCGTGCTACCACCATTTCTTCGCCCTTGGTACAGCCAGCCAAAGCTGTCTCTTCAATCCTTACATTCCCCGCTTGCACCGTAACTCTAGATCCTGAATGTAATTTACCTTCAACATTTCCAACTCTACTACCATCCATCAGTGATGTCAACCATCCCGTCCGACGGCTGACATCCACCGTCCCCGGCCAACACCAAATATTTAGGTATTTTACATGACTTGATATGAGTAAACCTACGTCAGTGGATAGAGTTTACTGTTCATAGCGTGGATAAATTTGAGATTTTGTATAATTCAACTTGTTTTACTACTTGCATATTTCATTGTCAACGGATATCTGCCGCGGACGGCTGGGGCCGGCATGTGGCGTCCGCAGAATGTGGCGTCCCCGGTATGTGGCGTGTCCGGCCGTCATTTTCGTCCGTCCCCACCCTAACTCAGATGAACGGCGTGTCGCCATCCCGTCCCCTTCCTGACTGATCCTAGATGGACTGGACGGTTGACATCACTGCCATCCATTAAGCATGTGCCACATTTATATCTGGTACTGGTAGTAGTATTGTCTCTGGTGCTACAATATGTCCACCTACCGGGTAGAGACAGCTTTGTCAAAATAATAGACCAGAAGTCGGACAGTCATAAGTGACGGCCAGGAAGTGACGGTCAGAAGTGGCTGTCTGGAGTCAAGCCGCATCAGCTCCGTCGGGACTACCCGTCCAAGAAATTTGCCGCGCTGTTAACAGCAATAAGCCCCAATATTTCCTTCTCTACCTGTAGGGAGCGCAGAATCAGTTGCTACCACAAGTCTAAATCGGGGCAGAGTTATTGGAACTAGGAGCTGGGAGTTGTCAGGGGCTGACAACACGACTGGACGAGAGCTCAGTCAGTCAAAGACTCAAACTATGTTGACGTAGTGGAGGACTCTTGTTTGAGGTCATGTGTTGCGTACTATATGTACTTAAGTACGTTCTCCTTTTCTCTTGTCTTGATCTTTGTACATACATGAGACAATCAACAAGTTTCCACCCCCACCACTACGCGTACGTGTCAACAAGCTGAAATCTGGGGATAAGTGGAGCTTGAAGTTTGTAGCTAGCCATCGGTAGACCCTAGAAGTATAGTTACCGTGCACAATAGATAGTTAGAAGGTTGATCAGACAGTTGAATAGCAAAAATACCTTCAATCGCAGTGATTCCTATCATGACTGGGATGCATTTACGAATTTGTGACTCTAGCTACTGGGGACTAGGACCTTGCCATGACCTTTTTCAACTAACTATTTATGTTCCATCCCACAAAATACTCTAATGTATTTTATGAACCCTGCATGGCTGTTTTGGCTCTATATGTAACATCTACAGTGGAAGAGGCTGGCCCCGTGGCGCAGTGGTATCGCTCCTGAAAGTATAGGCGGGGTATACGGTCACAATGCTATGGGTTCGAATCCCAGTGCCAGCCCCCCGGTGTGAGGGGACAAAGGGTAGCGGGTGGGGAACTCCGCCATTTAACCGGCTTGCCCGGAGGTGGAGGGGATATGGGGCTCTGTCATACTCTAATTAGAGTGCATACAGTATGAATAAAACAAAAAAAAAAAACTTCTACAGTGGATAAGCTAAAATCACAATTGAGACGAATGAATTGTATCTTGGCTGATGACAAAGGCGACAGTAACAGTATTAACTTTTCCCTTTCTCTATGATCAAGTGGAGTTGAGAATACACCCAACTGCAAAACATTCGTTGAAACATTGGACATGATTGCGCCTATCACCGCGGCAAATATCTTGAATGGATAGTGCGACGGATAGTCCGGACGGAAGTCGAGTCGCATCGAGTTTGCCAGTCAGATCCGAGTGACCAGGTTATTGCCAAGTGAATCGGCTATGAATTAAACCAATGGCATGACCTACGGCACTACAGTGTTATATAACTTGCTCTCCGCCACTTCAAGCCATACTGCAAAGCGCATGGCGTATGTAAAACTACCCCGCCTTCTAGCCTAAGCCACCCCCACTAGTGCAGAACCCTCAAAGCCAATCATGTGAAGCTTCCCCCTCCCCCGAATTCAGAGATTAAAAATACAAGAAACTTCCATCATCAGTGAAGCTCCATTTGCATCATGCGCGGGTACATTCTGACCTCAATTCCTATTTTACCATACTGAGTGGAAAGTCACTATTGTAGTCCGGTAGGTAGCATTTCCAGGGTATAGCGTTAGCTACGATAGTCCGAATAACTTTATCTGGAAAGACTAAGTTGTACACAGCAACACTAGATTTTAGTGCATGTACATACAGACTAGAGTTCTGTCAGTGGAGTTAGTTGGGCAAAGCAGCCTGGTGCAGTGCGAGGGAAGAATCTTTCTGTTTCAATTGCTTTTTTTTTCCTTATTTTTTCAATTTTGTCCCACCTGTAATGATATTCGGAGATATTATAGGTACAAAGATTCGGCAAATGCCGGTAATGCGGCAGCATGAACTGCGTGTCCTACGGCCTGAGGCCGTGTAGAGATATTGCGCTCTAGATAAGGCCTAAATCACTCGAAGAAATGAGATAGAGTGTCCATTACTCTCCACAATCTGCCGCCTCCTCCGTTTATAGCTTCCGAAAATATCGCTGGGATCTAAGGAAATATTTCGTTTGGCCTTGCACTATGATGGACAACCCATATGCTATGAAAGTTGAGGTCGAAGCCAGAGCTCCTTAGTAGATAGGAAAGGAAAAAATGGGCACCACACCACAATCGCACGTACCACCATTTAAGAGAGTCCAGATTTGGAGGGCTAGGCATCATTCCTTGACGCTTAAGCTTCCGTTTATGCAGCTCAGCCGCATACCACACACCCTGTGAGCAGCATCACATTGCCCAAGCCTACTATATAGACAGAGAACCCATAAGATGCACCTTCGCAAATGACTCTAACCCTACTCCACAACCATGGCTCCCAAAAAAAAAACTTATGTACCCACTACTCTACGACCATTCACGTTGCTCGGATTTGTGCTTCTTTGTTTGGGGTTTATGGCAGGTCTGGAGGTCATGATACGCCTAGGACGGGGACGCATCCAGGATAGAGGACTTCAGGGCATCGTTTTAAAGCGTGGGGCTGCAGATGGAGTGTTTCATCAGAGGTTTCCTAACACGATTGGAGGAGTCACCAAACACAGAATTCGACGACAGGATCAACCTCCTACTACCAACCTCAATCCGAAAACCACTGGCGACATCACTCAGACTGATACTGTCACCAGAAGCCTGCTTAGCGACAGAATACCATCACCTACCACGAACGACGGTACTACAGATACTAATGGGGGAACTACTTCCACCGTTGCTCCGGGCCTTCAGGGCAGTGGCCCGGAAACCGGAATTCCATCACCTACCACGAACGGCGGTACCACAGATTCCAGCTCGTGGCCTTTTAAAACCGCTGCTCTGAGCCTTCAGGGCAGTGGCCCGGAAACCGGCATTCCATCACCTACCAAGAACGGCGGTACCACAGATTCTAACGGAGAAGTTACTTCAACCGCTGCTCCGGGCCTGCAAGGCAGTGGTCCGGAAACCGGAATTCCATCACCTACCACGAACGGCGGTACCACAGATTCCATCGGGGGAATCTCTACGACTGCTGATCCGGGCCTGCAGGGCAGTGGCCCGGAAACCGGAAACCAGATAGCTCCCACAGATGGCACTGTTATCTTAACCACGAATGGCGGTGCTATCACCTTGACCCCCGTTACTGAAATCTTAACATCTACTAGGAGCCCAAATGACCGCGACTTCATTACCGAACTCCCGGTAACTGTCACGGTAAGCGGCGGCATAGACTTGCCCGGCGGGAGCCGAGTCACCATATACACAACAACCAAGAGTTACGCCGTATATACCGCACCTCCGAAAACTCATGTCGGTTATGGATCACCAACACCCACCGGCGGTGATTCTACCGCGAGTCCCGCTCCGGATATGCACGGTAACGGGCCCACAAACCAAGCATCACACACACCGCGTTTCGAGCGAAGGCTGCTCTTTTTCGGTCAGCTACCATCCCAACTAGCACCAGAAGGATTTTAAGCATTAATACTTACAGTCGTCCAATACCTATCTACGCTCCTTGCCGTTCTTCTGGCGATACTGTGGCGGATCATCGATACTGACTTTAAACGGATGGAACCTTTCTACGAGCTCTCTAGTTCCCGCGGTCTTCACCGGCCTGACAGCCTTTGCAAGAGCTACCTGTTCTACAACGCGGCGGTAGTGCCACTGATTGCTGGCTACAAGGGTCAATTGACTGTCTGTATCTCTAGTATGATTGTTGGACCAATCTTTACCGTGGTGCAGATTCTTGCCTCGACAGTGTTGATAATGACTGTGGAGAGGCCAGATGACTGTAATGGTGTTACTGGTGTCGGGAACTGTGGGAGGACGTTTCTTGCTACGAGAAATGTTTTGGCAAGGGTTTTACAAGGTGAGTCTCCGGAAAAGGAACTACGACATGCACCAACGTATGATGTGCAGGGGTTCTTGGACTCGTCGTTGTATTGATATTATTCCTGATTTATCTTCAATCAAGGAGGAAGTCATTACTATATTCCGAACCCTGGAGTATTGCCGGGTTGTCATGCTTAGTGGCAGACTATTCTACTCTTCCGGATGTCTTTGGGACTATTGAGGCCAATGATTCGGGGAAAGCATTGCGCAAAGAGGTTGTCGGTAGTGATGGCGTCTATCGGCTCGTAGAAAGTACTTACCACTATTCTCACTTTCGTTCCGGCCTTCATTCCCACCTCGGCATCGAGATGATACCAGAGGAGCCAGGGAAGCCATGGCTTTACGATCACAGCCCCCTAGCAAGGCAAAATACGATACAGCATAGGCCGCGGGTGCACCGGCCGCTGGTTTTAAAAGGCTTTGTCTTGTTTTTGTACGGCATATTTCTCAGTGGAATACTCACGATGGTGTTGATATACCGATGGTCTCATATTGTTGACTACGAGAAATTCATGAGTGGCCAGGGTCCCAGGGTCAGACTATTCATGATCACTGTCGGCATCATTATCCGTTCCTTGTGGGAACCGATCGAGAAAGGTACATTGCTAAAATCACATGAGCTTTCTGCGGCTTTGGGTATTGACCGTACTGTTAGAGGTGCGCCACCTCGAAGTCTTCCGAAAACTCACTCGACGCCACCAATCACCGGAAACAACAATACTAATCGACTATACCGCCGACACTTTCATCATCAGCGAGATCCAGGCACTCTTCCGAGGCGACTATTATATAACGTTCATTGGGTTTGTTGGGGTCCTGATCGAAGCGCTGGTGGTAGCTCTTCCGGGAATTCCGTACGAACCTAGCCAGACAATCGACGAGCTTGAAGCTGCGACTTGGCTTTCAGTTTCTGCTTTGACGCTGGCGTTACTTGCTGTCGTGCTTGTGTTTTTCAGAAGAAGAAGTGCTTGCATGCCCCGACTACCATACAATATCGCCACAGTCATTGCATATTTATATGCTGCCCGAATGTTGAGAGACTTCATGGGGCTGTCAATGCTGGATACAAAGGAAAGGAATAGGAGGATAGCGGCAATAGGGAAGACGTATGGGTTTGGGTTGACCACGGGACAGGATGGAAAGAGTCGGGTGGGGGTTGATGAGGAGGAGCTAGATAGCACCTACCTCATGAATTGTAACGCATATAGTCAATGAAACAAACACAATGAAATGCAGTCAAAATTGATCATGCTAAACAATCTGTGATCAAAACTGCTGGAGTAATTTGTCTAAGTAAGAATAGCATGTGAATAATTATCATATCAAATCTCAAGTTAACTTTGAATATAGTTGTCAAGCGGAAGTAAGAATAGCATGTGAATAATTATCATATCAAATCTCAAGTTAACTTTGAATATAGTTGTCAAGCGGTGTTGAGAGTTAGTCTTAATTGTCATATAATGCCTATTGCCATACAACATTGTATGGGAATCTTGACCAGTTTGCTGATATCAACATATAAATCATTGCTTACATCCAGCTATGTACTCGTGATCAGGATTTCTAGGATTTTCTCTACAACTTCTCTGCAGCATATTGGGGGGGTGAAGGCAGCTGTTCGTCACGATATTTGCGGTTGAATATGTTCGGTGGTGCTTTTGGTCGATTCATTGATCATAACCGCACTATGGGATAAGTATCGGTATTGATGTTTGTGAGGGACATATCCCTCTGAAGGCAATATTTTCTTACTCAGGGGATGTTACTTTAAATTAACATTTTGGCTGCGAAAAGTATGGGATGGTTTTTCATGACGCCGAGATCGGATTGTGATACGTGGGAGCTATCTGATATCTCTAGCTCTAGCGTCGGAACATCATCCTCTTCAGTCACAACCGTAAATGGCTATTCGGTGTCAAAAGTTCGCATTAACTACTGCCCTGCCGGATATTTTTGGGCTCCAATTCGCACGCACTCAATTTTGGCATGAGAATCCAATTTCCCTGGGCACTCTCGAGAGCTGCGTGCGGTACGTACACTAAGTGTGCATGCTCTACTGTCTTATGCTACCTGTTGTCATTTGGGCACTTATCGGTTCGGTACCGTTCTGGCCGCCAGTCTCTTAGGTCCCTGGCTACCACCAGCCAGGAAGCATCGACCTTTCGGCCGCCACCACTGACAGTCCCCCTCGCCTTCCAAGTCATCGCGTGTGTTACTTGAGAGTGAACATTACCAGAGGAAAAGTTGGGTTGGTGACAGTGGGCAACGAATTTCGAGTTCGGGGGTCTGAGTTCTTGGGTGATCAAGCAAAGTAAGGCTGTCACAGTTGGACGATTACCAGGTCGGCTAACTTCTCCACGGCTTTTGCCAAAGGTTAAATCGTATATCCCGCTGTACTGAGCACGATGCTTCGGACGGTTACTTGTCGCAGATGTCCGTCACGAGAGATTTTACTGTAATTTTTGCCCACTAATGGTAGTTGCTTTCCATGCATGCTAAATGGTTGGTAATTTAGCAAAGCAGCGTAGGATTGCAAGATGTTCCTAGTACCGTGGTGGCGCTACTCAAGGAGCTATTGGTTAGTTCACATGCAAACTGCTTAAGCTTAAAGCAGAAAGTTCAGGCAAATGCTTGTAACTTTTTATACGACCAAGCCAGTTTGCTAGCTGAACGACTGCGCAATAATCTATCTAGTCGATATGATGTTGCGCGATGATCTATCTAGTCGATATGATGCTGCGCGATAATCTATTTAGTCGATATGATGCCACGCGATTGAGTGGGCGCTAATGACCTGAATGTTGGCTCGGAACATCCCGAGAGTAGTGTTACCCATGTATGCAAGGACCCCACTTTCAACATAATTAGGTTGCATCATTGCAGACTTGAGCCTCCAATTCACACCGCTGATCTTACGACAGAAAGTTTGAGCCTCACGCCCTCGCGCCACCAACCGCACAAATCCGCTCCCCCAACCCCCCCCTTAGCAGATCGCGTGTATCGGCTCTTCCGATTGGATTTAGCTGTGCATATGAACACCCTCCAGCAGCATTGGTTATTTAAACCTTATCAATTGCCTGGCGCCCACATGATATTGTGTAGGTACCCCGCGTTTAAATATAGAATGCCAACTACCCCGCATTTAGCGGTGTCCTGAAGTTGATCCCCAGCATCTGTGCGAAACTCGTTCACCGTCTCCAATAAACTATGCACCAGCGTTCGTCTCCGTATCTCTGCCAGCATGTCATCAAATTCCCGTCGTCGTCGGAGCCCTGATACAATGCGAAGCCAGTTCCTGTCGTAGCGCTTCATTACCTCATCCACCGATTCTCGGCATTATCGATGAACGACGCCGCGTTCGACGGATGTGCTACCTCTCCCGACGCTCGCCGACGATCGACACCACTACTGAACAGTTCCTTGTTCGACACATTACCCGAGCAACCGCGCTTGCCTCACAATTGTACACTGCGTTAACTCCCCTACGGCTGTTCCCAGGGTAAAACCGACTACCGTCACGCACGACGCCATGACGACGTGTGACGGCTGTAGTTCTTTGCAGCCCTAGCTCCCCCCAACAAAATAAAGAAAATAGCAGGGTCGGATACGGTGTTTAATCTGCAACGTAATACATTTCCGGTGGTGGTACGTACGATCGAGTTCCAGCGAGTGCTCTCTGACACACGGGCGAGGAAGGTTATGAGGGTCAGGTCGTGTATGATCAGGACTGACTTAAGCGGTGACACAAAAGATGCGGAATGGATTAGTTTGGCTAACTGAATGGCAGTCCAAGCTGCGCCACCAGTAAGGCACCGCTATGACGGTTACGTTGAAATCAGTTCTTCAGGTGTACGTACAACCTCCCATCTTTACCTGCTTTCTCTGACGTTTGATCTCTTTCCTCCCCAGCTGACATTGACCACCGTGCAGTGCCATACCCTTGCACCCCCCATTCACCTCCGCCATCATCAACGACACCGAGTCCAGGCCCCACCACACCCGTTACTGAAACACCGGATATCCCTCTCCACGGACGCTTGTCGGTCGTACGCACAGAAGCTGGAATTCTACTCTCAATGTTGCATTCGGAGTGTCGGAGTGCCAGGCGGGGTACAGGAGCTTTTTTGACGGATATGCATACATGGTGCGGGTGTGGGGGTCATAATATGCAGAGTGGGATGTGGAGGATGTTTTAAAGGTAATGAGCGCAGAGAGATAATGTGGAGTACGGGTGGGTTAGGGAGTTGAATCTGATCAGTTCGGGGGTGATGTACTGAAACGGAATGTTACGGCTTTCATCTCTGAGAATAGTTAAACTCCTCAGGGAACTCGTTGAAGAGAGCTCTGGAATACCACAGACCGGTGATTGTCCATGACTTAAATAAGGTCATCGACGATATGAAATTAACATTTTCCCACTCTTTGGAGCAAACATTCCCTTAACCACGCAAAACGTGGTCTATTCAAATACCAAATCAATAACATTACAATCAACGATGATCCTTCTCGTAAACAACCACTTGATAAATTGAGTTGACCATAAACCAGAAATCTACCAACTGGCAACTGAACATAAATATCCCTTCACAAATCCGAACCAGTGCCCTCCCTTCATATCCTTCCCAAAAGACAACTGCAAAACTCGAAAAGTACCACAAAGCAAAAAGAAATACAAAAGCACATCTGCAACCCACCACTAGTTCGAGTAATTTTTGAGAAATTTCGCAAGAGCATAATGTCTTTCCTTTTCCGCCAGCTTCACAGCCCTTGAAAAACGCATACCGTCCATCGATTCATCGTCTGCACCAGCATTAAGCAATAGTTGCACCATGTCCAAGCGGCCGTGTTCTGCAGCTCCTTCAATCGCAGTTCTGCCGTGTTTTATCGCTGGGGGAGCATTGACATTGGCTCCAGCCTTAAGAAGCATGAGAGCTATGCCGATGTGGCCCTTAATCGCCGCTCCTTGCAGGGCTGTAATTCCGCCGAAGGCTCCCGGTGGTGCGTTGACGTCTGCTCCGGCATCCAACAGGATTCGAACAAGCTCGATGTTTTGGTTTTGTGCCGCAACTTGGAGTGCAGTTCTTCCATAATCACGGGCAGCTGGGGCATTAGTGTTTGCACCCAAACCCAACAGAAACTGAACTAGCTCAATGTTGCCGTTTTCCGCTGCTGCTTGGAGTACAGTTCTTCCAGATTCATTGGCGGCCGGAGCATTGATATCTGCACCTGCATTCAACAGGATTCGAACAAGCTCAATGTTGCCGTTTCTCGCTGCTGCTTGGAGTGCAGTTAATCCATATTCGCCAGTGGTTGGAGCATTGACATCAGCACCAGCATCCAACAAAATTCGAACTAGCTCAATGTTTCCTTTCGCTGCAGCATTTTCGAGTACAGTATCGTATATCCAGAAGTATCGAACATTCACGTCTGCACCCGCGTCCGCCAGCATTCGAATCAACGTGAGGTTGTTTGAACTCGCTGCTGTTTGGAACGGAGTTCTCCGCAGTATGTCGATAGCTGGGGCATTGACGTCTGCACCAGCATTCAACAGGATTCGAACCAACTCGATATTCGATGAATCCACCGCCTTTTGGAGTGCTGATTCTCTCTCGCGGTCGGTAGTTGGGGCATTGACATCCGCACCCACACTCAACAGCATCCGAACTAGCTCAATGTTTCCTCTCCCCGCTGCCGCTTGGAGTGCAGTTCCGAAATAGCCGGTAGCGTTGACGTCTGCACCCGCATTCAACAGCATTCGAATAATCATAATATTGTCATTCTTCGCTGCTTCTCCGAGTGCAACCGCACCAACGTCTGCGCCCGCATCCATCAGGAGTCGAATCACCTCAATGTGGCCCGTCGCCGCCGCCTTCTCGAGTGCAGACGCATTAACGTCTGCGCCCGCGTCCAACAGGAGTCGAATCACCTTAATGTGGCCATTCGCTACTGCTGCCGTCAGTGGGGAATTGTAGCAGTCATCTGAGGCATTAATGTGTGCACCTGCGTCCAATAGGAATCGAACCACCTCAATATTGCCATTCGCCGCTGCTTGTTGGAGGGCAGAAGACCCTCCATTCGCTAGGTAAGCGTCTAGAGTATTGACTTCCGCACCGGCGTTCAACAGGATTCGAAGAACCTCAATGTGGCCATTCGCCGCTGCTCTTTGAAGCGCAGTTGTTCCGTAATCGTCGGCTTCTGGGGCCTCAGTGTCTGCACCTGCGTTCAATAGAATTTGAACCAGTTCCACGTGATCATTCGCCGCTGCTTCTTGGAGTGCAGTTGTTCCGAAATTGTTGCCGGATAGGGCATTGATGTCTGCACCTGCGTCCAATAGGATTCGAACCAGCTCAATGTCTCCTTCCCAGGCAGCTAACTGGAGGATAGTCTTTTGACAACTGCAATTATCATCACAGTTCATGCCAAAAAAGGGCCGTGCATTGACATTAGCACCCGCAGCCAACAGGATTCGAACCAGCTCAATGTTGCCACTTTGCTTCGCAAGTCGAAGGGTATTTCCATGGTAAATACATTCCCATTCGCATCTGTTAAAATAGGTCTCACAACGGGTGTTAGCATTAACATCCCCGCCCGCATCCAATAGCAGTCGAACCATCTCGATACACCCATCCATCACTGCCTCCTGGATTGCAGTCGTCTTACACCACCGTGCACGATTCTGGGCGTAATTGATGTCCGCACCTGCGCGCAACAGGATTCTAGCTAGCTCAATGTTGCCAATTGCTACTGCTGCTTGGAGTGCAGTCACCCCGTACTCCCCCGGAGTGTAATTGACGTCCGCACCCGCGTTTAACAGGATTCTAACTAGCTCGATGTTGCCATTCTTTGCGGCTACCTCAAGAAGCATATTGCCACATGGGACATGCAAATTTGGATTAGCACCCGCCTCAAGGAGCATCCGCACAACGTTTATATCCTCAATTTCCACCGCGTTTCCCAAAATATGTTCCGCGAATGCTTCAGTTGTCGGCATTTTCACTGAGAGGAGGGATACGAGCATTGATTCTTGCTTATTGTTGATAACCCATTGGAAAAGTTCATCTGTGTGTTTGTCGTCTAACATGTTGTTGGATGCCAGATACACAGCGAAATTGATCCACCTTAGCAAAGCATGTCGATTGGTTGGTACAAGTGACCCCTCGGAAAACGTCATTAGCCTTCCATGGCATTCTGCCAGGAGAGTGGTTCGCATGCGGGAGTACGCGTTAGGAATGTCGTCAACGATATCGATGTCGGGTTCCGTCGTTATTAAAGGTAGCCCGGAGAAAAGGTTGCTGATAGTTGGTGCAGTAATGCCGGTGCTCACTTGCATTTCGTTTGCCTGAGCTGAAGAACTGGGCTGGTCGGGCGAGATTGAGTTGAGAAGTTGATGAGACCAAGGGATTTGCCCGCCAGCATCCATAGGAACCACGCCATGATGGATTTTAACTACGCGACTATTAGTATTCAAAATTTGAATTCAAAGATTAAATGTGGCGAAAAGGTTACCTTGGGACCCAATAAAGCCCTGGAATTGGAACCAAGGAAGTTTTTCCAGGTTGAATGCGAAAGAGACTTCTTCAAACGGAGTGAAAACCGAAATTCCTTCCGGAGTTTGGGGGCTTGCAGCTTAGAAGACGTTAGCGCTAGATTGACGTTTACGAAACAAAAATTGAATGTTACCCGCGATTAAACTTTGCCCTGGAGTTGAAAGAGTGGGCCGGCAGTGTCGAAATGTCTCCTTTTTAACCCTTTTGTTTGGGATATTGATGCCGTTGACACGTAGTACACTCTCCTTGTCATCGCGCTTGCGTTTTTCAATCCGGTTTTGAACGAATTTCCACTCGGCATGGGTCAGATTTTTGCGGAACTTCCATGTATTGAAATGCCGTTCATATCGGGCTTTACTATGGGACTATCAGTATCGGGCATTTTAATGAAGCTTCTTGAGTACCCACGTGGCGTTGAAGTTGTATTTTTCCTTCATATAGGACATAACATCTTTGAGAGACTTATTTTGCGCCAGGTAAAGGGTGTGCATCTCTGCCCGATAGGATTCCCATTGAGCCTCCGCAGCGCCTTGTCGTGATAGCATCTTCGTTCTTGTAATGGATTTTGAAATATTTTGGAGATAGTGGAAAAGTGAATACAAGAATGGTTGGAGGGCTGTTGCACGGTGGATGAGAGTCTGGCGGAATAGCTTGGGTTTATAAATTGTTGGGCTGCGTAGGCAGAAAGAAGGTGTCGCTCCCCATAGGTCAGGTCCACAATCTGTTAAAACCGCCAAGCATGCGTTTACTCGTGTCACGCCATGCATGATTAGCGTGTTCCACTTTCTTTTTAAGCCTTGCGATCACCTTTGTGTATGTACATGCGGCTTAGTTGGGCAAACATTATTGGGTACATCCAGAATCTGTACATAAGAGACGGGGGTGACCCTGGCCTTGCATGTGCATTCTGAGACCCGTGTCAACACAATTGGCCAAATCCCGAATCTGTTTTGTTAGCGCCAGGTGGGGCACACGTCATAACGACATTGTACGCCTTTATTGGTGAAGACCAAAATCTGGAACAATTTAGTACCGGTAAAGTTTGTACTTTACATTGTCTAATATATATACACATGCTTTGTCGGCTCGAAGCATTCTCATTGGTTGACTTGTGGTATGTACCTCTAAGAAGGATTTTTATTGGCTGACAACCCACAGCTTGAATCATTTCGATGGCTTGGCATACCCCATCAAATATCCTCAAGTATCCACTCCCAATTAAGTATTTGAGTTCAACTCTGATCAGAATGTAATGTTTACATGAAATGTTCAGAATTCAATGCTCTTGCACCCTGCAGTCTCAAATTGAGCATGTCTTCGAAATTGATTGCA
>Ga0307515_10002005_pt1 | contig 45058 bp, 21 predicted proteins | sample 17_EM_MG_FD_194513 | JGI IMG/M metagenome (GOLD analysis project Ga0307515, IMG submission 194513) | Populus trichocarpa ectomycorrhiza microbial communities from riparian zone in the Pacific Northwest, United States - 17_EM | ecosystem: Host-associated > Plants > Roots > Unclassified | place... | reverse complement strand
ATATTAAGTCTACCCCTATAGCTATAAGGCGTACGGCTAATGTCTATTAATAAGACTTGGTTGAAGTTTATTAGGTTAGTATATACGGCCCCTATAATAATAGGCGACGTCTTAATATCTATAATGTTTATTATTATAGGAGATATTTTATATAAAGAAATACTTAGTAAGCCATAGTTAGTAAGGCGAAACTAGTAATAAAACGAACCATAATAGGCTAGGTATTTTATATTATTTAATTAAAAAATAGCGGGGCTAAATAAGGTTCTTAACGTCTTATAAGGATGCGATGCTCTTTAAACTAGATAAAGAAATTAGTATAGGTAGTAGTTTAGGATATATATATAACTAGTGTAACTGCTAGGATTATATCTGGGGTTATTTATAACCTAGCGTATTAGAATAAGGCGGACGCTAAGGATAAAGAAGAGGAAAATAAGGTACAGTTTTAATACAGCCGTTTACTATTTTAGATATCTACTAAATAGAACTACTAATGGAAAGAGACGTATAACGCTAGATAAAAAGAGCTTAATAATTAAATTTTAAAAGAAATTTTAAAGAAGTACTTAGGAGGAAAATAAAAACCAGTATTTAAAGCGAAGATTAGGTCCCTTATATATTAAATATTAAAAATAACGGATTTATTTATAATATAAATAAAAGGTTACTAGAGTAAGGCCTAATAAAATGCTATAAATATAGCAGCTACGTATAAATAAAAGGTAGATAAAGTTTGTCTAGTTAATTTATTAATACTAGATAAAATAGTTATAGGAGGCATAATAGAATAGTAACAAGTAGCCTTATATTAATAAAAGGCGTCTATTTAAGAATTGCCTCTTAGTCTATATAATTATTTCCTTAAACCGCGATATACTAAGCTGGCCTATAGTATATAACTAAAGATAGAATAGTTAGAGCGTATAATTATAGAAGATATTTAGCTAAGAGAATAAGAGATCCTTAAGGCTATATTATTTAACTACAAAGAGGCTCTAGTATAGGAGTTCTCTAAGATAGGTTATATTAGCAGAAATATAACTCCACCACTAAAGATTAAGACTATACTATATAAAGTATAACAAGTGCCGAATTTTCCTATGCTAAGGGCCCTGCGAAGAGAAGTAATAAATATATTATAAAAACACCTAGCTTAAGGGACTCTAAAATATTATAAAAGCCTATATAGGAACCTATAGTTTCTTATAAGTAAAAAGGAATATAAGAAGTACTAACTAATTAACGTGGTAATAAATATTAACTAAGTAACTATTAACGAGCGTCAGGAAAAAATTTACCAGCATTTGATTTTACTTTTCTGCCATTTTAGCATTTTCTAGCATTTCTAGCATTTTCTAGCATTTAGCTGCTAAATGTAGCACTTATAATTAAATTTTAGCATTTAGCTACTAAGTGCTAACTATAAGAATACTAAGCATATATAAAAGTATAATTTTTATAAATTTAATATTTTATATATACTTTATTAATATTAGTAAGCATAATATAGGTAATAAAGTTCTGATACGGAGGTCGCTGTCTGAAGTTTTTGCACCTTCCTAATTAGGAAGTTTGGCTGACCGCCCGGCAGAATATTATATATTTTATTACCAGAGGCTTAATACTCGCAATTAAAGCTTTAAATAAAAGACAGTATATGGGCGATTAATTAATTAATTAATAAGCTAGGTGGTTTAAAGGTTGCGGGCTCCGCGCGACTATAGATTCCTGCCCTATTCCGGCTCCTCTACTGACTTTATAGGGTCCTTTAGTTAAGTAGGAACCTTATATCTCTACCTTCCTTCTATATTCTTAGCAGTCGTTTATATAGACATTTAGTATTTTAGAGGCTCCGGAGGATAATTTTGGGCTTCCTCTATAGGCCTATTTTAAACGTTACTGTTAATTAAGCTATTACTAGAGGCTCCGCTATTACCTATAGCCTCACTAAAGGTAGTAGAATCCTTCTTTCTTACCCACTTTCTTATAGGTTAATTAACTGCGCGCCACTTAATATCCGCTGCTTAATGTAAATCCTTCTACCTATCTAAAGCCCGTTGTTTTTGCTTCTACGGCTATCTAATTTAAGGCTCTAGAAAGCTAACTTTAAATACTGCCTATTTTATATTTCTGTTTTTTATATTTAGTTAATTTTAAAGCTCTTATAGCCAGGGAGGTAGAGGAGGCTCTATAGGTAGTAGAGGCTTAAGAGGAGCTTTATAGGAGGACTTAGAGGATAAGGCTATAGAGGGCTCTATAAGGACCCATTTTTAGCAACACTAGTATTACTGCTTTAGATCTTGGCATAGTGGTAAAGGCCCTATATTAATTAAATTATACGGTAGATAAGGCCCAATTTATATATAAAGAGGAAGCTCTAGCGGCTACTGCGGCTTTCTTAATAGAGGCTTATTTAGATTAACCTAATTAAGGCTTAAAAGTACCTGCTGCCGTATCCAATTTATAACTTAACGATGATATTAAGCCTGCTTCTTAAGCGTCTTCTAGTCTCTTATACAGTTAGCAGCTCCTTCGCGATAGTTATTACCTTTATCGCAACGAATTACCTCTTAAATATAATATAGAATTCGCTTAATCTAAGCTTAAATTCGCTACTGTTTAAGCTTATCCTAAGCCTTCTGCTATACTTATTTAGCTTTTACTTAACTTCTTAGCGCTCCTTTCTTTATAGTAACTCATTTAAGGTAGGCCCAGCATGGCTTAATTATATTAAGGTTAGGCGAATTACCTGGCCAAAATAGACGCTAGAGGCCTACGGCGTTAAAGTAGATCTGCTAGTGCTTTAAGGCTTATATAGGCGCCTTATCCTCTTATATAATAGTATTTAGACAATTAATTTAACACTTAATTGCGAACGGAATAAGAATGGGTAGTAAGCACTTTATAAGGTAGCGATACTAATTAATGCTACCTTTCTTAGAGTTTCGAGCAAAGGCGCCATTCTCCTTACTTATTTAGAATTGAGGCTTCCTTTCTGGCTTATTGCAAAGCCTAAGTCGTTACAGTCGTTTGCAAAAGATCGTTTAATCGCGCCAAGCTCCGAACACCCGGCATCGCACCCCACTAAAATTTGTGAGAAGTATAATGCTAGCTATTTAAAGACCTAGTAAACGTTAGTAAACAGCCGTAAGTAGCTTAAAATAAAGCTTAAGTCTAACCTAATTAGTATAATTATATAGGACCTTCTGTGGTGTTTTCCATAGCTTCTAATAGACGCAATAAGCTAGCTAAGCCGCCGCCGACGCGCGTATTAACGCATCCTTCTAAAACATCAAAGAAGCGCTCCTATTTAATATCGACGCCCTCTATACCAGCAGCTAAGAAAGTAAAACCTAAAGCAGCACCATAGCCTCTTACACGTGTTTCCCCGCCTCTACGCCCTAAAGTATTACTATTTACGCTATTACTGCCGGCGTCTACCTAGCCCTTATTAGATATAGATGCAGAGGACAATAATAAGGGAGAGGAGGAGGTAGAGGATAATAATATAGAGGAGCCGCCGTTGCCGCTAGCGGTAGTATATTTTATAAGTATGTGGAAGGCATTTAATGGAAAGGAGGTTCTACCTAGAAGTTAATTAGCAATACTAGACCAGAATATACTCTACCTAACTATAATTAAGGCTTAGAGGGAAAAGCTTTTAAGAGATCTCTTACCGCAAAAGTTTAGAGTCTAGTAGCTTAAGGCGATTGCCTTATATAAAAACGCGCGAGCTTATAACTTCTATTAATAGTAGATTAATAATTATAAGGACCTCTAGTAGGCAGTTAAGATTATAAAGGAGTAGCATTTACGCTAGCCATTAAAATCCTTAAGGCCTGACTTTATATTAAGTTTAATTAAGGAGAAGGAGGTAATTTTAGTAATACCTATACCTATATTAAGTTAGCGAGTAGGTAATAGATTGGGAGGAAGAAGGACTGCTATATAAGCTTAACTTAATAATCTACCTAAGCTACTTACCACTAAGGAGGACGCCGGTAATTATGTCCCTAGAATAGCTAATAGGTGGTTTTATTTAAATAAGCACTGTAGTAACTATCCTATAATATATTGGCGTAATAGTTAATTATTAACCTTACCAGACTACGTCCTCTATTATTATCCTATTAGCTTAGAAAATCTAACGCGTTAAAACCGTAAGCTATTAAAGGGAGAGTCTATTATAGATTAGCCTTTATAGAATATTATTATTTAGCTTATAAACTAGAAGGAAAAAGGCTATAAGAGTAATAAGATAGAGCAGCTAAAGGAGAAGGACGATACTATTAATAATCTTATTAAAGCTTGGCTAGTTAAGGAGCTTAAATCTCAGCCTTAACCTTAACCTTAGCTCCCTATATACCCTCCAAACTACCCTCTATATCTATATTTAACGGTTAATTAGCCTTAAAATTCTAGCCCTATTTAGTTAGAGACGGACCTAGTTAAGCTACTTAGACTCTTCTTTAAATGGCTTATAGACTAGCTAGGGTTTAATAACAAGCAGTAAAGGGAGATCCTTAAGCCGATTAAGGTAAGGTTAATGGGGGAGATATAGAATATTGATACGTTAAAGGCGTTAAAAAGGGAGGGTAAAGGCATAACTAATGAGATATGGGAGGAGTACGAGTTTAAGATAGGGATATTGGCAAGGATAAGAGGTAAAATCTCTGCCTTTAAGCTGTTAAGGCAGTAGATAGATTTAAACTATATATCCTGCGTTTTTATAATGCGCCTCCGTGTAAGCTTCTATTGATTAACTGACGGTAAAGTATAGAAACGCCTTAAAGCTCTTAAACGTCTTTGCTAGTCGATAGTTCCTTTTAACCCACGCCTTAAGGTCCTTAAACGTTGTCTTGATTGGGTTATAATCTAGTAAATACAGTGGTAAGAATATAAGTAGTACGCTGTGCTCCTTACATAGATCACGGAGTTATACTAACTTATAAATTAACGCGTTATCTAGAATAAGAATAGATCGCGGCCTAGGATATAGTGTATAATAAGGGAGCACCTACTGCTTTAGAAATAGCTTAAAGATCTCTGCTGTAATTAAGCCTTAGTAGATAAGGTAGCTTAGGTATCCGTTAACTAATAGCGCTAGTAGGATACTCTACCTCTCTAACCTCTTAAACGGGCGAGAGACCTTATACTCTCTTCCAATTGGCGCCTAGCTAAACTTCTTATCGCCCGTCCTTTTGTTAGAAGCCAACTTATTAAGGAAGACTAGCTAATTTGCCGTCTATATTGCCTGTCTACTAATCTATAATATACGAAGCTCCTGACTTCTCTCTTCCGCGTAAGCCCTAATGGCCTTCCTTAACCAGTAAGCTCTTAATAAGGTACGGTTAACGGTAGCTGCGGAGACTTAAAGATTAAACTTATTAAATAGGAAGTCCTACATCTTATTAAGGTAGGTAGTGGGTTAGTCTTTAAGAAAGTTAAGCAGCCTCTATTACCGGTAACGCGTTAGTAAAAACCTAATACTAAGCAATATTAGACTTATAAGCTCTTAATAGGCTAGAAGCAGCCTTAGTTGGCTTTATATAAGACTAGGTAGCGCGTACGGCTCGCTATAGAGGTTAAGGTTTAATTATATCTTGTAAACAGTAGGACAAGACACGTTAATAGCCTTCGCAATAGCCGGCACCTCCTTACCAGCTTCAATTCTAACCCTAATCCGATATACAACCTCAGGTACAAGCCTTCTGCCTATTTTAGGCAATAAGTAGTGGATTAAATGCGTTACATCGCACCTCTTACGAATTTTGGTGGGGTGCGATGCCGGCTGTTCGGAGCTTGGCGCGATTAAACGATCTTTTGCAAACGACTGTAATCTAGTTAAGTAGGAATTCTATAAGCTCCTCCTAGGTAAACTACGTATTTAAATAGTTATCTTTATACTATGGCCAAAGGGTTTAGTTAGTCCCCTTTATATATTATATAGTAAATATAACTTTAGTATCCTTATTTATAAAGCCGTCGCACTCTAGGCGGAATGCTAGCTTTAAACTATCGCGGAAGTCTTTATACTCTTATATAGACTTACTATAATATAGAATAATCTTCTCTATTTTAACGGCCCGTTTTAACAGAGCGCCTAATATATTAGTAGCCCTCCGCTTAAGGCTTAAATGCATTAAGCTACCCCCTAAATACTTTAATAGGATTATTTAAGGTTATAAAGATAGGTTAAGAATGGAAGTTAATATTGCCTTACTGCGTTAACGCTGTCTTAGTACTTCTACCTCTTCCCTAAGTAAGTATAGTTTTCTTTACTTTAAAAGTTATAGCTTCTCGTTCTCTAGCTATTATATTTCTTCCTATATATTCTCTTTACCTATAGCTTCTGGTTCTATCTAGGACGATATAGGTTCACCTATATTATTCTAGGGCTAATCCCTAGACTTAGTAATACGCACTACGCTAGTACGCCCGTGTCTCGCCATTAGGTTAATAGGCTGCGATATAGTTAATAAATATAGGTCGTCTTCTTAATAGAGGGTTGCCGCTATATAATCGTGGCTTTTATAAACCGCTGTATTATTAGGCCACTACCCCTAAAAAGGGATAAGAATTTAGTACTGTTAGGACGCTAAGGTCCTTAGGGCATATAGTAACGTAATAATAGTAGCGGAATGTAATAGGTATCTGGTTCTTAATAAAGTAGAACTATAGAACTAAATTCTACTGTTCTCTAATACGGGGCGACTACGTTTTGTAGGCGCCTCGCCTATACCTTACCTACGCTAAGCCGGTTACGGCTAGTGCGTCTCTATAGCCTAACATTTATAAGCACTCTATATCTTTTTAGCTATATAGCAATGTAGAGGCGGGATATGTTACACTTATATTATAAAATAAGCTTTAGGTATAGGATACTTAAGCACCTATAGCTCTATATATTAAGTCTTAGGTAGTATAAACCCTATTAGCTTTTAGTAACATTCTAGCTAATACCTAATCTATTTTTAATAAGGGTCTAAATATACCTAGATAAGATATCCCTAATATAAGTTCAGAACCTAATAATATATTACCCCTAATTACTAAGCTATTCCTTTAAGCTAATAGTAAAGCTATAGAATAATTAAAGCTCGGAGCCCTATAATAACTAAAGGATTTTACCCCTATAGCGGCCTTCCTAATATACACGTATTAAAAAATTATAAGATCTATAGTACTATCTAGTTTTATACTTAGAGTAGTATAGAATAAATAGCTTTTACCTAGGAACTATTTAAAAGGTTAATAGATTTTATCTATAAAGTATAATAGAGAGATACTTTTTATACTATCTTTAATATAAAAGTAAATTGGAAACGTAATAAAAAGGAAGCTATAAGGTGTTAAAATTAGGAACTAGACCTAATAGGCCTACTATATAGGAATAGCAAGGTTTAGGTACTATTTAAAGTAAATCTACGGCAGAAAATTCTTATAAAGAATTATAATAATCCTTTAGGCGACTACTATAGTTAAGCTAAAATAGTAGAACTATTTTAACGTAAATATTACTGGCTAAAGCTTAAGTAGGAAGTAAAGGAGTATATTAGCTACTATAAGAAGTATTAAGTATATAAAATCCTTAGGCATAAGCTATAGGGTTTACTTAAATCGGTCCCCCTCGCTAGTAAGATATAGCAGTATTACGCTATAGATTTTATTACAGATCTCCCACTATTTAAGAATAAGTAAAAATGAATATATAATTCGGTCCTAATAGTTATTAATAGGTTTTAAAGTATATCTAATACCTTCCCGTTAATAAAATAATTAATATATAAGCGCTTATAAACCTAATTAAGGAGAAATACTTTCTTAAAATAGACTAGCTATACTCTATTATTATTAATAAAGGCAGCGTCTTTATAAGCTAATACTAGTTAGATCTATACTTTTATTTAAAGATAGACCACTATTATAGTACGGCTGTTACGGCACCGTAACGGATCTAGTCAGGGGGCTCGCTTAAGACTTAGCACACACATATAGACGTCCTTTCCACCACCTTCTACTCCTCAGCTTAATATCCTCGTCAATAGACAAGCCAATTGTACAGGCTTACATACGTTCTTTACGGCGCTCATGCCTCAATTGACTGAGTCCCGTGACAACGGCTTTTTATCTATAGACGGATAGGCAAACAAAACGCCAGAACTAGAAACTGGAGTCTTATCTGCGTATATATTTAAACTACTAGCAAGATAATATGTACAAGCTACTTCTGTACGCGGAATACGCTTACAACTTAAAGTAATATATATTATATTAGTTTGCACCTATCTAGATTGCCTACGGCATTTCGACGCAAAGTGTGGCATAGGGCGTTGAGGCTAGACCCGTTTTAATACGATGGGGCCCATTTCTTTTTTAAACTCATGACACAACGTCGCCAATCATCCCTTTCAGCACACGCCTGGCAGGCTTTCGCGCTACGTCCTCCGCCCTCCGCCCAGTTTTATATCTAAGAAAAAATGGCATCTTTGTAAAAGATATTCTTCAATTTCGTAGTTTCAAGCCTGCGACCGCCTAGAAAGTTCTCAGGAAAACATGGAAATAGAAGATGCGAGAATAACAACGGCAAAAGCTGACCCCCATATTCTTTTTTAGGAAGAAAGGTTTAAAACAAATACCGGCCATTGGGTTCCAGTAGCCTGACGACGCCCTCGTTCCCCTCGTTTACCGCCCATGATAGCGGTGTCCACCCGTCTTCATAAGCAGTTATCGTCAGCCTTTCCCGTTTTAAGCAGCTTTACCACGGTCTCGTGCCCTCCCTCGGCAGCATACGGCAGGCGTCCGACCGGTATCATCTCTTGAGTCGGCTTTGACTCTGCCTGACTTAAGCAGCAGCTTAACGATGGCCTTGCATCTATTCGCTGCTGCCTAAGATGGCGTCGTCCAACCAACTCTGTCTCTCCCCCTAACATCTGCCCCCTCCTTTGTTAGCAGCTGTGCTATAGCCACGTGCCCAATCTTGGCTGCCTAGAGCAGTGCTGTCTCTCCATCATGACCTTTCGCATTCACGTCGAGGCCCTTCCTAATTAGCATTGACACTAACGCTTCATGCCTTCCGAGAGTTGCCAAACCGTCCGACTTTCTTGTTGAACAATCTTGATGCTTAGCCTATGCCTTGGGGACTGTCTGTTCCTTGTCCGTTGATTCTTAGCATACTTAGTCCCCTTAGTCCCCATTCATTTTTATAGGCATAGTCTTCTCTCATTTCAATTTCATATATGTCGTTATTTCTGCCGATCCCCCCGGTTTCCGTTGATAACTTGTCTATACTCGCTCTCGGCTCAAGGAGCGAGATCGCCACCGTCTCGTGTCCGTTTTGGACTACCGGGTGAAGCGCCGTCTGTTCCATCCGCCAAAAACGCTAAAAGTCGCCGCAAACCTCCTGCTATATCTCCTTATCGGCAAGTTAATGGTCGCCTCCATTCCCAGGAGTACCCGAGCCACCGCGAGGTTCCCTTTCTTGACTGCCCTGTGCAACGCTGTCATTTCGAACCTACCCTGCAAGTCGGCGTTTGCTTCTTGCTCTAGGAGAATCCGCGCCACCGCGTCGTATCCGCTATCTGCGGCCCACCATAGCGGCGTTCGACCGTCTTTGTCCTTAGAATCTGGCTTAATGCGATCATTCGCTAGTAGTGGTTTGACCACCACCTCGTCAACGCGCGAAATCTACCATTTAATCTACGCGTGGCGCCCGTGCTTTTTGACTTATTTGACAACAGCACGTGACTGTGCGTAGGCTGACGCCAAGAGGTCACGTTTCGCATGTTTGGGTGATCTGCTTTATATATTGTCTTGAAATTCTCTTTAATTCTCTTATCTGTCCAGAGAGCCATGTCCAACTCATGCTGTCATTGCTCCAATTGGCGGAAAATGCGGAGCGTCCAGGGTAGCCTCTCGCACGCGCTTCAGTCGAGATGACCAAATTTAAACCAACGTCCTCAGCAGGGCCAAAAAAAAATATCACTACCGGATGAATGCAGGGGGTAGCATGGCGAGCGGTATAAAAAGATGGCATATACACCTGCCTGCGTTTTAATTGCTTTTGTCCATTCCTGTCTGCGTTCTGGAAATGGTCTCGTTGAAGCTCCTCGCGGTGTTGGTGCGGTTGAGCGCGCTGGTCTTTGCGAGACCTTCGGCTGACGCGTGGGCGAATGCGACGGCGAATGCGACTGCAAATGTGACCGCAGGAGGATCGCCCCAGCCGTTCTTCAAGGGCTACGACCTGTCCTCGCTGCGGATGCTGGAGGAGGGAGGTGCTGTGTATCACGACTCTGCGCGGTACAACGTGACCAGGCCTGCGGAGGACATCCTTGGCGACGGGGGCATGAACACTGTTAGGTTGCGGTAGGTCTGACTATATATCTATCCATCTATCTATATCCGCAAGACTCCTATTTGCTTGTACTGCACAGTCCACGCTGACCGCACCGTCAGCCTCTGGGTCAACCCGATCCCCGGCCAATACGACCTGCCCTACGTCCTCGCCCTCGCGACGCGCTTCTCGCGCAAGGGTTACCGCATCTACCTCGACTTTCACTTCTCCGACACCTGGGCCGACCCGCAGCACAACCACGCGCCCACCGCCTGGCCGACCGAGCTCGTTCCCCTGACATCCACGCTGCGCGCCTACGTCAACCAGACGCTCCTCGCCTTCTCCCGCGCGGACGTCGATCTCAGCCTCGTCAGCCTGGGCAACGAGATCCGGACCGGGATGCTCCAGCCCCTCGGCCATGCCAACGTCGACCTCTTCCCGGTCTCGGCGCGCGTCGCCAACTTCACGAACCTAGCAACGCTGTTCGCGGCCGCGCGGCGCGGCGTCGACGATGCTGTGCAGGCTGGTGCCGCGAAGCCGCAGGTCATGATCCACGTCGACAACGGGTGGAACCTGACGCTGCAGCAGGCGTGGTTTGGCGCGCTGACGGCGACGGGGCGGGTGCGGGAGGCGGATTGGGACGTGATTGGCCTCTCGTTCTACCCGTACTACGGCGCGGCGGCGACGCTAGCGAATCTGCGGCAGAGTCTGAATGCGCTGGCGGCGCAGTACCGCAAGCCGCTGCATGTGGTTGAGACGGACTGGCCGGCTATCTGTAATTCGGCACAGGAGCTCAGCGAACTTGGTATTCCGGTGAGTGTGCAGGGCCAGGTTGAGTGGGTGCATGATATTATTGAGGTGGTAAAGGCGGTGCCGGGGGGGTTGGGTCAGGGGTTCAGCTACTGGGAGCCGGCGTGGTTGAATTTGACTAGTTTGGGGAGTGTGTGCCAGGATGCTATCTTGTTTGATACGGATTGGAGCTATTGGCCGAAGATGGAGGCATATTCGAGGCCGAGTGTTAACATGCTACTGGGGGTTTGATGCAGTTGAGCTATTGGCGGCGGGGGTGGCGGTCCGGCGGATTGCAATGCTACAAAAGCACTTACGGCTGGATAGGATAGTAGGTGGCGAGAGTACGAAGACCGTATACGCAGTACTCCAGGTTTATACGCGCCACACCTAATTTACCCAATAAATGCACGCTTCTGGGTTGTAGGTTCTTAAACACATGTCACGAATCATACCGCTCTCCACTAATCGTTTCAGATTCCGTGCGCCGTAGCTTTCGAAGGGTTTCTGCCACCTAGTAGTATTTATTGTAGTATACTGAGCAGCCGGCGCAGCAGACAGAGCAGTAGTATGAGCAGATAGTACATTCTCTATTTGTGACAGTATTTATGGTACTCTACAGTGTACACTACAGTGTTGCGGGGGATAAACTATAAGCTAGCGCTCGCATTCTATTGGTCAGATCCGAACATGAATACATGTTCCAATACTGAGGGACATTTATAAGCATCGGTTACCTGTTGAAGCTAGGTAACATGTACCCCGGTTTGCGGGTCATCTTCCCGAGGTGGACGGGATCGACGAAAACACCAAGCAAATCGCACGCGAATGCATGCCTGACGAGGACTACACTTATTCAAAGCAGGGAAACTCGATATGTTGATATGATGCTTCCTCTAAGCTTCTATATCTGTGATACTCTACTCTGGCATGTCTACGGTATATTAGACAGCATTAAAACCATTAGCGTAACACGTCCCCCATATTAAGCGTATGCCACGATCCACATGGCCTTCTCCAAACATGCGCGAATCCATTACCCCTCTTAAGCCTCGACAGCCTTGTCGGTGACGTGTTCCACGGGAATCTCGATGTGCTTCTCGGCGAGATGCATTTCTTGAGCGAAGGTGGAGTGGGGCTTCCATTTGGCAGAGGTGCGTGGGCTGCTCTCTTCCAACATCTTGTCGACCTGTTCGAGGGACAGACCCTTGGTTTCGGGAACAAGGAAGTAGACGAAGAGGAGAGAAACGCAGCAAAGACCGCCCCACATGAAGAAGATGTTGGAGCCGAGATTGGCGTCGTGCTTCTCCGTGCCGACTAGGTAGGGAGTGATAACAGCAATGATCTAAAAATTGAGCGAGTTAGCACTGAAGTTGCCAAATCAGCTAGTTGAGATCGGGGGAAACTTACGCAGTTCCAGAACCAGTTGGAGGAGGTCGAGATACCAACACCTCGAGAACGGATGGTAAGAGGGAAAACCTCGCCGATAACGATCCAAGCAGCCGGGCCCCAGGTCATGGCGAAGACGGAGATGTTGAGGCAGATGAAGGCAATCATAGCGCTGACAGCGGAGTGGTTGTGGCGATCCGCCTTACCGGCAGTGGCGCCAATAATGCCGACGATGAACTGCATGGTGATCATACCGATAGAGCCGTAGAGCAGGATAGTACGACGTCCAAGTCTCTCAACAATGTAGAATGAGACTGGAGTGGAGCAGACGTTGACAAGTGTAGTGATCAAGCTGATCAAGAAGGGATTGCTGATCGTGCCCAATTGCTGGAAGAAGACAGTTCCGAAGTAGAAGATGAAGTTAATACCAGTAAGCTGCTGCATCATTTGCATACCAATACCAAGGAGAGTACGGCGCAAGTTGGAGGAACCATTGCTGAGACTACCCTTGAAGCAGTTGGCCCAACCACCAAGGTAGGTGGTCTGAGGGACAATTGACATTTCATACTCGTGGTTGGCGATGATTTCAGCCAGTTCATCCTGGATGTAGTCAGAGTCCACAGGTTGGCCACGGACTGAGGCAAGAGCCTTGGCAGCAAGGTCGAGTTTGCCTAAGAAATCTTTAGTTGATAATTCTCATCTCGGGCTATTTAGAACATACCTTTCTTGACGAAGAAACGAGGAGATTCTGGGAGGATGGCAAGACCAGTGCCGAGAATGAGTGCCCAGAGGAACTGAACGGCGATGGGGATTCGGTAAGATCCGGTATCCAAGCGGTTCTGGGTTGCGTAGACAACGCAGGTGGCGAGCAGAATGCCGATCGTAATGCAGAATTGGTAACCGGCAACAACAGCGCCACGAACCTTCTTGGGGGCAATCTCAGACATATACCTTTTGAACAAGTCAGTATTTCGCACAACTTGGCGCGCAACGCCATCGGGAAGGGGAGCCGTACAAAATGACAATGGCTGAGATGAAACCAACACCAACACCGCAGATGATACGGCCGGCGGCCATGACACCAACACCGGTAGAGGCAGTCTCGAGGATACATCCGACGCAGAAGACAACGCAACCAGCGATAATGGTCATCCGACGACCAATGAAGTCTGCGAGATCACCAGCGATGATTGCACCGAAGAAAGTACCGGCAGAGAGAATGGATGTGGTCAATGACTGCTCCCACGGAGGGATCTTGAAGTTCTTCTTGTAGGCGGCGTACTCGGCGCTGCTGGTGTCTGGGTAGAGAACATCTGGGTACTCTTTGCCGGTGTACTGTTTGATGAAATACTGCATGCCTAGGACACCTCCCATCCAACCGGTATCATAGCCGAAGAAAATACCACCGAAGGCAGCGAATGCGACAATGAGGTATGCTCTGAGGGTGACGGGCGCCTCAATGCGGTTGATATCAGTTGTGCCGTGAACGGCGACAACACCTCCGCCTGGCATGATGACGGTTGTTGTTGATTGGTTGAAAGAGGGAGGTATAGTGGAACTCTTCACGAGCAAGAGCTGAAGAAGTATGGCCTTCACCGGGAGAGAGAACGAGGGATGAGGGACGCCTAACGAAGGATAGGATCCCAACCAGCGGCAGCGTCTACTTTAATATGATTGCGGTAGGTTGTGATACTGTGGCTGGTGGACGTGGTACTGTAGCGTTGCGGGCCGGGCTTGGGCGAATTGGGTTGCAGCTCCGTACCCAAATCCTTCTAGAAGGGTTCGAGACACCGTAGGGGTCCATCTTGACCGGGTTTGTGTTTAAGCGGCTGGAGCTCTTGGGCACTAACTAGCATTAGACTTTTGGCGCCCACGGCATATTCTTTGATCTTTCCTTTCTTGGGCGTGAATCCGGGGAGTTCGCTATTTTCCTGGGGATGCGGTTACAGAGGCGGAGGGACAAGCTGAGGCTAGCTTTCACAAAGAGTGACAAGCTTCTAGCAATCGGAGCTGTCTTGGCACCCGCAGCATGTCGAAATTCTGGGAAAATAACGAATCCCGGCCACCCAACCATTGGCTCAACTGCTGACAAGGTGAAATAGGGGAAATTTACCATGAGGACGGTTGTGATCAACCTAGTCAACTTGGCGCTCACTGCTGTTAGCCAGCTGATATTATCAAAGCGTGACCTGTTAGCCGCGCCGCAAGCAGAATATTGTGTAGGATCACGTCCGGACGTGTCTGACACGCTGTCCGTGGATGCGTGGTGGATACCTGGCCGAAATTTTAGTCACAATCGTATCACAAGCCGCTCAGAAAAAATAAGTGCCCAGTCAACTTTCAGACCTTCTTGTTCGAAACGAACGCCGATGCGCAAAGAGCACTAGTACCGGGGTCCCCGACACCGGCCCTCCTAAGACTCGATAGCGTCGATTAATGAGAAACCGTCCTCACCAAGATATCCCCAGGAGTTCGCCGCTCGAGAGGGCCAGCGGGGCCTCCGCCGAGAATCCTCTTGAGATCGAAAAACGTCCAAGCGCCACTCCCCGCCCCCACCATCCACGCGGCTCATCCATCCTCCCCTCCGCGATCATAGTCTCCGCACTCTCTCGCATAACACCCCAGCTGTGAGGAACAAATCACTTCCGTTTCGTTCCTGTGCGAACGACAAATCCCGATAAGCGTCTGGATACACGAGAACTTCTTTAGTGCTAGGCGCGTTGCTCTAGTCAAGGGAGTGGATTTTTTGCTCTGGTGTTCCTTAGCAAGCCATACTGATCGAGTCCCAAATAGTCCACGGAGGACTGATAAGATGGGCACGGAGCCACGTCCCGGGATAGCCTAATGCGGGAATTACGGTATTTTATAATAATCATAATCTGGGGTTGCTACGCTCACCACTACACTAGTAAGACTGCTAGCGCTGTGACCTTTCGTATTCCTCGCCACTTCCGTCAGCACAGACGGCTGAATCTGCGTCTCGGATAGTGACACTCCTTTAGCAGCCGTCCGCAAATGGAGTTTAACATCAGAGTACACTGAACTTCCACATGGCCTCGGTACCATTTACCCCAGATCTGCATGTTTTGGGCTGAACCCCCGAATTCTCAAACGTCTCGCTGGAGCCCAATCAAACAACATGGAGAAGCGAACGCGCTCTAAACACCCAGCTCGAATGATTCACAAGCCATCAGAGTAGCCTTACCCAATCGGCGAAATCACGCCAGATCTGGTGATGCTGGTGTGACTTATTAAGAAGCTCACTTCGTAAACTTCTGCATCGAAGAGGAGAATTGTACGCGTCTATGAATGCCCTCGCGTATGTGGCTATCCATTACTCGGAGATAGCACGTGGCACTCTCCAAACTAAAAATGTTCAGCTCCAGTCTAGGCAAGAGGTGTATGGCTAACGAGCTGCATTCATATCGTCGTTGTCTCAACATAATCGCCGCATGATTGCGAGCCATCAAAGAGACGAAGGATGCTCAACACCAATGAAGGCGGACTTCCATCTCAGTATATTGGTGCTTTTCCCGATTTAGCTTCGCCTAGCAACTGCCGTGCACAAGCATGCGAGCCGTTTAGCCTCAGGCTTAGGTTCGGAGATGATAGCAGCTAGCTGACCCGAATGAATGCCAGTAATCATCTCTCCAAAATCCCCATAACCATCGTTGAACTTCCATTTTCAGGAGAAGGCTGTACGAGAAGTCTAGAATGCTAATTTCTTTACATTCTATGTGCAGGCTGCCTTTTATCTGCATTGGGGTAGGAAGGGCGCGAAAGATTTGCCAAATGCCAAGCTAGAGATCACCCGCGAGAGTTATAATTGATGCTAATTCTAACGCTAGGCCACATTTAGAACACACCAAAAAATTTATTAGGGACTGTTCGGTTGCAAAACCATCAGAATGATTCTGAACTGAAAGTCCGGCAGAAAGAACACGTCCCTTCCTAATTTGACGCGCGTCTGTGGCACGGCCGTATGCAATATAGAGGCTTTAGATTAAAATGGAATCTAAATGTGGAGTTTTAAGCTCCATATTAAAGTAACGCCAAGAGCTCTATTTTAACTACTTAATATAGTTAAGAGTGCCAAGTTATAGCGTATTTTTCGGGTGGTAAAAAGAATAATAATTTTTTTGGGGCTGGGTTCTAATTCTAAGGGGTCTGACTGAACGATTGCGTCAGAATCAGAATCAAACCAATCTAGAGCCAAAACTTGCAATTCCCCTTAAGCGTCTATTCTCCCTCTCCCTCTCACTCACAATACACGGGCAAAAAAAAAAATTACCAAAAACGTAGAACAGCAGGGATTCGCTAGTGGTCACCCACCTAACTACTGATCTGCCGGTTGATGGCTTAAATATCGGGGAGCGAACGGGACCCGTTGTTCTCCATCACCTATGGTCCTACGTGAAGGAAGCTGGTGAATTGCACAATACTTAAATGCATCCAAAGCCAACACACGTATTAAAGCTAAGGGTGCATGAGCACCCTAGAGGAAAGCGAACGGTTTCTGACCGAGGAATAAGAGATCATACCCTTCACTCCCTACAGCACTTCTGAGTCAAATCCCCTCTTCAAGAACTCCAGGTCATGTTTTCTTACTCTCAGTTTCTTCACGGAACACCTCTACCTGACCTCGTAGCCTTCGCCAACTCCGACTGTGCCACATCATCCGCATACCTCTGATAAATCGGTAAATAATGCTCCCTATCGCTCGTCGTCTCCTTCAAGCTCTTCCTACTCTCGACAGCAGCCAACCACTTCCGCCACCTCGCCCAGGCCTTCTCATCCTCGCCGCCCTTCCCCTCCTCAGGCACCCCCAACCCACCCTCCTTGAAGTGATCAAACACCCACAGCCGCACCGCCACGGCGCGATCGCGATATCGATCAGCGACAGCTCCCCACCGAGGAAATACGGGCCTTCCGCGTCCATCTCGGCCGTGAATTCCTTCAGGTAGCCAAGGAACTCCTCGCGCGCCCTCTGCAGCCCTTCGGCGCCGTCGCGCGCCGGCTGGTACTGCAGGAAGCGGTGGAAGGCCGGGATGATGCGGCTGGTGACGAAGTCGGTCCAGATGCGCGTGCGCGCGCGCTCGTACGGGTCGGCGGGCTGCAGCCGCGGCGTGTGGTCCGCGTACGCTTCTTCTAGGAACTCGCACAGCACGGTGCTCTCGTACAGCGGCTTGTTGTGGTATTGCAGCGTCGGGACGAGGCCGCGCGGGTTCAGGTCCAGCAGCGATTTGGGTTTGTGGTAGGGGTTTACTGATTGTGAGGTTAAAATGTATTGGTTTGAGGATGGGTAAAGGGGGGGGGGGGGGCCGCGAAAGGTAAGGGAAGCGCGGAAATACCTTCGATATATTGGTATGGGATCTTCTTTTCTTCGAGCACGAGCTAGGCTCGCTGCGCGAAGGGGCAGAACCAGCTTGTATAGAGCTTCAAGGGGTGCTCGGCAGCATGAGCCTGGTTAATACCGGCGTTAGTTCGTTTTTTTGGGCATATTCAAACTTTAGAAACGGGAAATAGTAATTAGCACCTTAACGGTTGGAGATGCAAGCCCGGTGGCCTTAGGGTGGAGGTGTGAATCTGGGTGAGATTGCTTCTGCTGAGACATAATGTCTGAAAGTGTTTTGATAAACTGAAGAGATCAAAGTTCGTCAATGAGGTTCATCCGTAGAATGAGAATGAGAAAGCAGCAATTGACGCTGAGTAGCCTATCTATCAATTTATTGATAGGCTATTTGATCGCCTTAGCAATCGTTGTAATGACGCAAGCGGGGAAGTGCAGCACCTAACCAAACAAGGGTAAAGTGTCACGACTATCGCCAATGTGGGCTTCGTGAGCATTCAAATCATTTCATAGGGCAAACCTAAATGCCACTCTCCTCGAGAGGTTTGAATGGTCAGGGTGGTTTACTGGCGAAGCTACCCACGATCTCAGATCACCCCGCAGCCGTGAACCTTGGGAAAAAGTGTCCGTGCTTATAAGTTTAGCACCCTTAAACTATGCGATATTAATTGTACGCCCAGAGACATTCACCTTCATTTTTTGAGCCTGCAAATCGCCGTGTTGTGCTGTACTTGTGTATTTGCTAAGGTTTAAGCCTGGCAGCTAATCCTACTTTTCACTACACCATTTTCAAAAACGACATCTACGATACGAAATTAGGTGAGCTACTGTCGTACAGGACGATCAAGGATGAGAACTCTGGTCTATTGCAAGAGGCTGCAGAGCCTCACTAAATACACGAAATTGGGTTGGTCAAGACACCCCTGATCTAAGCTTGATGTGGGGTGTGTAGTGATCAACGGCAGGCCGACAGCTACCAGAATTATAGCGTTTGTCACATGTTCACAACCAGCTGCAAAATTTTCAAATTCGCTACGCACATCCAATCTCGCCTGATTGCCACCAACTGTACATAGTAATTGTAGCGAACGGCTATGGCTGCACGCAAGGACTATTTTGGTAATACTTACGCGACGAAAATCATAGTAGCCAAAGCAGCCCCAACTTCAGTCCCCTTCTGCAATACCTTAGGTGACAGCAAAAATGAATAACTTACTAAGGGCTCGTAACTTCTAAGGAAACGACGTTAAGTATATCTTATTTCTCAAAGATCTGCTAACGCGTACCCTTTCGCTATTATACTAGTCTCTGCCTCACTACGAACCTATCCGTCTTCTTACTTATGCTCTTAAATAGCAGTATCGGTTTTGAATACTTCTTAATTGCGGCGTTCCATAGGTTCTCGTCTTATTACAATATATAGCGCCAAATGCTGGTTATGCATTTAAGGTGACAGGGTAGCAGAAGGCAGCCAAGGTGTTGTTAAGAAAAGGCAAATATATGTTTGCAGTTTTGCGAACCATACCTATTACTATAAGGCTGCTAATCCCGGCGTTGCCCCCTTTACTTAAAAGCTGCTACAAGCAATTTATATCTCCCCTCAGCTTCTAGCGCCGATTTAAAAATTTATTGCGTTAATGGCCGAAACAGCAGCGACTGCCAATAACCTCGCCTGCCCATTTTGTGATAGGCGGATATTCTAGCAAGATGGCCAGCTGTTTGACTATGTTAATAATAAGCACCCGTTAAAAGTGCAGGAAGCGGGGCTAAATCCCCAGGGAGGAACTGCCCTTTTCCGAAATTTTTTACGAGAAGAGGCACTTTGCAAAGCGTAAGTGTTAGCTTAGGAAACCTAGCTCAGCCCCCTTTCCTCCGCCCGCTCTATCATCCTTAGCATATCTCCCTTAACCAGAAGCTAAATTACTTCTATAGGAAGTATTCTAGCAGGAAGGAACAAGCCCTCTTAATATATTAACCTGGTAGAAAGATTGCCGGCGAACCGTATACAGATAACTGGTCCGTTAAAGCAAACTCCTACCGCTACTTTACCCGATCTAAGACGTTATATTATAACACCTTGGCGGGTAATTTACCGTTTCCGTTTAATATATAGCCAACCCGCCAACAGCAACCAGATATTATCGAGATTTGGCGTTTTGATCCTTAATATCCAAACCTTCTACTCTAACCTAACTTACGCCCTATTTCCCAAAAGCAGCTTACCTTAGAAGTAAAGTCTATATATACTAGTCTTACAATAATAGAGACAAAATATATTTATATAGACAGAGCTTAGGCTTCTAGCGCTCCTAAAACCAAAGGAGATCCTAATTCTAAATTAGTAAAGGATTACTAGCAAGCATTAATTGCTCTACACCAAACCCTACTGCATAAGCATCACGACTTCTTCTTAGCCTCTTAACACCCTTCTACTTCCCCTATATTACGTTATCTAGCATTTAAGTACTCTATACCTACCAGAATGCAGAAATATAGTATCCACTCTTTCCTTAAGCTATTACGTCGTCGGCTACCCAAAAGTTTGGATTATATGCTCGCTTTTATATACCTTACTTATTAGATTATGGCTCTTCTCTACAAAACCGTGCCTATATTTGAGGATACTTAGGTTAAATATTTTGGTAATCTTAGTTAATATCGCATAGCTATTAAAGATAAGGACCTACGCGATCGCGAAACCTAGACAAGTGTTGCATATTTTTAGTACAGTAAAGCTGCTAATAAGAGCCCCTCTGTAGGCCATTTATACCATTATCTGGCTATACTAGCGCAGCCTAATACGCTCTAATAACTTTACTACTATTTACAATCCTTAACTAGCATCTAGCCATTTATAAGCGCTTAAAAATCTATCTTAATACTACTAGATCTAATCCTTAGCCGTTCTAAAACGTCATATCTATACTATCTACCCGTAAACATAAGTTTTATTAAAGCTTACAGTATTCTCTTTAGAAAGCTATTGTCGGAAGGCTTTAAAAAAGCTCTCGCATCGTTCTTAAGTAAATTAGATAATTATATTAGGCGTATAACCGCTAAATAGAAAGAATAAGGTGTCTATATTAGCGTTACCAATATTACTAGACTTTTTAATTACGGCTTATAGGACTTAATCCTTAGGCATACCTTCCAGTTATATACTAAAAAATTGCTCTGCAGCTCTTACACCAAACGACCATTAACTCCCTTAGATAATGATTTAAGTCGTTTACTATCTCCTATTTCCCTAAAACTAAAACACTTTTCTAATAAAGAGCTATCGGCTCGGCTTCTTAATTTATTATCCGATTTCGCATTCTCCCGTACTTATTATTTAACATTTTTAACTTTAGCTCTTATTCTTCGGCGTATTAGGGACAAAAATGTTCTTCCCTATATTTACATTTTGTTTGTATTCCTTTCCACCACTATTTTAATCCCATACGTTAGCACATCGCTATATAACATCGCCCCCTAGTTAGAAATCGTTACTTTCCTTAATACGTTATTAAAGTTTAAGAGATATAAGCCGCTTATTATAAGCGATCTATTCCCTAATTAAGATTAAAACGACAGCCGTCTATTACCAGAAGATTACCTTATACGTAGGCAAGTTTAGAGTCAGTGCTATTTCCTAAAATAGTAGTTTAGCGGTAAACATAATAAAGAGGAGCGCTCTTTTAAACTCGCCTTAACAATTAGTTTAAGAACGGAGCGCATTCCACGCCTTAGTTAATAAATTATATCTATAAGATTAAAGGCCACGGTTAAGGATTTTTAGTCTAACCTTATCTTAGTATAAACACTAGATATATTATAACCGAACATCTAATACATAGTCTGTGTCCTCTGCATTTACACAGTTTATTAATACAATAAACATAAATTTACTATCAAGTGCACCGTCTTAAAAGTTTAATAATATTTATAATATTAATAACGACTTATTAAAGATACGAGAGGTAGCTAATAGGACACCACTTAGGAGTTACACCGTAAGATAATACAGCCTATCTTCTTTTAGTGCTCTATTAATAGTCCTATAAACTAGGTTGTTTATAACACCAATCTACTACTTAATTAATAAGAGATATTTTAGATACTACTTAAGGACGATTAAAGCGTTATAGTTCTAAATAGTAGTGCGTAACCGTATATAATGTCAATCTACAAACGTATCTAACTAAAATGTCTAGTTATCGCTAAGCTCCTTATGCTATCAATAAACAAAAATTCGGCAAGCATAAAAAATGCACAAAATGTATAAGATGCTCTTAGTAGCACTAGGGCCGCTATTATAGATAAGAAGAAAGTGCGAATTGCTACCACTATAGGTAGTGATATTACTTACTAGTTTATAGCTAAGCAGATAGGCAACTATATAACGGAAGAAAGGAGGAATTTAGTCAAAGTTATTATTAGGGTGGCTCATAGTAAAAGTAATCTTAAGGCTTAAGAAAACCGTTTAGGGGACTATCTAGGAGCAAAACGTGTCATTCTTATTACCAAGGATAGAGCGATAAGACACGAAGCTGCTAAAAAGGGGGTTAAAGCCATAGCGACGTCTATAATTAAGAAGGCCCTAATCGCACCAAATAAAGGCCGATCCTAAAAAGTAAGGTTTATATTTCGCTTTAAATCCTATATTAAATAGTTTCTCGCACTATATATAGGCCTTTAGGGTGGATTAGTTACCTTTTTAGCATCTCCTAAGTATTCTTAAGTATATCTCTTAAGACAGATATATCTCGCGCATAGGAGGCTAACGCATTTACCCCGTTTATGTCTTTTATTTTATTTTATAGCCTAGTTTAACTAAATACTTTAAAACGCCGCGCTTAAACGTTCTAGCGGCCCTTGTTATCCTATAATCAATCTATATATAATATAATTAAATCTTATCTAACCTTAAAAACAAAACTTTTAGAGATAAGTCTCTTCCTACATTCCGGCTAACGATCTTTAATAACCCTATCTTTAACCGGAGCTTATACCAGCTAAATACAAGGCGGTATTTCTTTACACCTTTATAGACCCTCTAAACAATCTAACCCAAATCCTCTACGCCCGCTTTATTACGCGTAGTATACGCTAAAATAGCCGTGCTGGCCGCTACATATATTAGACGCCTAGTATCTTATCTATATAAATACATTTACGGTGCCCTCCCCGCCTTTATAATATTTAGCGGCCTAGATTTCGCACGTAGCTGCAATTAGACCTCTAAATAGTATACTATATACGACCACTAACCAGTCTTTATTATGCATAGCGCCTCTAGATAATAAATATATAGCTATATAAATTCCGCCTACTAATTCTTATTTAATTCTAAAGGTAATACTTATAGACAAGTCACCTGCTATATATATACCCTTTACCCTCTATAAAGAAGAATTGCTAAGATATCTAGTATATTATAGTACTAAAACTTTCTTAACCGAGTTTTTACTAAATTTATGTAAGCCGCACAGTAACCTACCCTTTAACCCCTACTAGCTAGGCTAAGTAAGCGGAAAAGCTAAGATGGTCTAGCGCCTAAAACTACTACCCGTGATAAGTAGAAGTAAAGAGAACTCAAAACAAAGCTAGGCTAAATTCCAACAGTAATAAAACTAAGATTAACTCCTTTAGAAGGGAAACATTATTACTATTAGTGTAAGTATTATAAGAAAGCGTACGAATATAGGCAAACGTTAAAATATACAAGTTATACGCATATACGTTACATTAAATGCTTAGCCTACGCGTAAAGACTCCGGGAATATAACTTAGTTAAACCTTATATAGCAGGCCAATTATCCTTAACCTTCACCAATTACCCATTTTCTGTGGCGTTTTACAGTCTCTAAATATGCTTTGGCCGCAACCTCTTGTCTATAATCTAGGCTTAACGCATTATACACGCATTCGCTGGTCTTTATTACCTGCCATACGCCTACATACAGCCTTAGTTAATCTCTCAAGCCCAAATATACCGCAATTAGCGCGCCCCCAGCTATGTCTTAAGTAAGTATTATAACATAAAAGGTGGTAAGAGCCCCGTACCTCTATTATAATCTTCGCGTTACAATCTACACCTCGTAATATTAGTAACTCCCCTAATTAAAGAGTCCGCAAGGAGTAAATACTATATCCTCTAATAATACGCGGCGAGGCATCTTGCCCTCTTATACGCAGCAAGGCACTATAAATACAGACCGCTCCGCTGGCAACACTATTCTAATTATAGATATTAACTCCAAATCTAAGCTGTCACTTCTTTAACGCATTTTCTCTTATTAACGTAATAACGGGGATAACCAATATTAAGAGATGCGGTTTCGCAAAAGTAAACAATCCTAAGCTAAGCTATCTATGCCCACCGCTAACCAATATTTAGTTAATAACTACACTAAGGGCATTTTAAGGACGGTAGCAATAATGTCTATAAATCCGCACTTTATAATATTTCGGTGGTTCATATAAGCATAAACAAAAATAATTTTATATCACCTATTAGAGGTCTATAAGGCGGAAAAAGCACTAAATAATTTTAATAAAGAAAAATATATAAGTGGTATTTTATCCTTTAGTAACAAGGATTAAAATAAACTCTTAACTACCCTTAATGGAGCACTTCTAGACTATAGTAAAATAACCTAAATATAAACTTATAGCTGTAAACGGTAGCTAATATATCTAAATACGAGGGTAATTTATACCTAATAAATACTTAACAGACCTAGGCCTAATAGTCGAGATATATACAGCTTTTTTAATCTCTTTTATAACTATAAACAAGTTATAAGAGAGTTTTTTTTTAAATATTATACGGGTCCTATATCTGACCTGTTTACACTTAATACTTAATAGGATTCGTCGCTTTACGTACTATTAGATAATTTAGCTAGTCAATTTCCAATTATAAAGGTATTCTAACCGCACCCCTTAAGCCTAAATATACTAATTAAAGTAGCGTATCTTATTAACGGCGGAATAGATAGCAAGGACTAATAATATAGGTATTAATCTAATAGATAATACTAGGATTGTTTATTTAATCCGAATTATACACTATCTATTCTTAGTTACCTTTTTATATTTACTATATTTTACTACACTTTCTAGTACTATTGTTCTTTTTGCCACTATACTACTTGCTATTAGAGATATATCATTCTACTAAGTATTTGTTTATATTACAGCGTATATCTTAGGCTCTGTTTTTCTCCTTTATAAACACTAAGGCAGTACGCTAACCGAAAATCTTCTATAGGGTTTGTATTATATATAAGGTTATTACTAAAAGTGGCGGTAGCCCCGGCTATAGCAGTATTTAGACCCCCACCTCTATAAGGATAGATAGAAACAGTAACTAGGGAAAGTTTTCTATAAGGGTCTTAGAGCTTAAACCTAATTTAAATTCGTTATTCTTAATTTGATATAAGCCCCTTCAGTACTATTATTAATATTTAATACTTCTTAATAGGGATTTAATACCTTTCAATATCTAGATAAAATTATATTATTAAATAATATTTAAATATTTAAAGGCTCTTTAAGTATTAAGCTATCTACATCTTTCTTATAAGCACTCCCGTCACTATAGCGGGTATTATAATAAGCAAAACCCTTAACTTTATGGGGTATAGTTTCTAATAACCTATAGTAGTTAGTTATAGTAATAAACTAAGTCCAGATTGGCCGCGATTTATTTTATAATTATAGACGGAATAAGTTTATATTTATAGCGCTTTAATACTAGCCTAAAGTGCTAGAGGGCCCCTTAGGCTCTAGTAATTCAACATATAATCGCCATTAGGTCTTTATTTAATATAAAAAATGCCTAAAATAGTCGGAACTTGCCAGCTTAAACACTATATATACCTTTTTACTTTAACCACCTCCGGCTTCCTTTATATACTTTACTTCTACCACTCTTACCCAATTATGTTCTTCTCTATATAAATAGAAAGCCAGCTAGTAACACGAGAAGCACCTAATTTGGAGCGTCTTTGTAAGGCGAAGCTCTCAGAAACACTACGGATGGCAGTTATTACCGTAGCAGAATTCTTCTATTCTAAAGTATAGCAATATCAGAGACCATTCTACGCCAATTCCGCATAAGATATAGTTAACTACTATTATAACTTCTTTATACAAGAAATTCAAAATCTAAATAGTATTGTACTTGTGGTAGAGGACAGTTTTAAAAACGATAAACGTAATTCGGTTTACGATGCGCTTAAAAATATATACCCATCTATAGAGAATACCAATTCTATAATTATTAGTATTGGGATTATATCTCTACTAGAGGGGTCCAATTAAAGCGGCCAATTTCAGCCGGAAGGTAAGTGTTATTAAATGTTATTAGGGCGCCTAGGTGGATTGGATCCCTTCTAATATAAACGTAGACATAAATAACCTTTAGGAAGAAGTTCTAAACCCAAAGAGAGATATAAGCGAGGTAGCTCTATCGCTCTATTTAGAATATACTAAACTAGCTAAGTCTAGGTATAATCCCTTACTTAAGCCTTAGAATTAGCTCTAATATCCTAATAATAGATAGCTTAGCTTTATGCATTATATGCGTCTCTAAACACTAGTAATACATCTAAGATTTTAACGACGTGGGCATGGCAAAACGATTACGGAGTGGTTTAAAATCATCTCACTTCTGGACAGCACTCCATTTAGTATATCTTCTGCGCTAGGTAGTAAAGATTTCTATTTAAAACTTGGATTCGAGATAAACGAAGAAGTTCCTATACTAGGATATCAATATCACTCTGGATTTACACTCTATATATATACTTTTCAACCAATCCTAGTAAATAAAAAAGAACTAGCTTATAAGATAGGCTCTTAAAATAAAACAGAGTTATTATTCTTTTTATCTTTTAGTCTTCCAATTAATATATAGATAGGTTTTTATAAAACTAAATTATTAATTATAAGTAGCAGATAGTAGACTTAAATTTAAAGAAGATTCTATTAGGGATAGACTAGAAACGGACTAGACTAAGCAGATCTTAACTATAATTTTTACAATTTTATAGTAATACACGAGCGAGCTAGCAAAAGTTAAATTTAAGCTAGTAAGGCAATAATATGCTACGTATCTCTACCCGCCAACTCGTTATTATATTTTTAGGTTAGAGTAATAGCTTAAATTCCTCTAGTTCCTTATTTAATACCATTTTTGCTATTTTTTCCTTTTCTTGCCGCTTTCTAACCTCCTTCGCCACTTTTAGCCCATCTTTTGTCTTATTTAACTCCTCTTAAAGGACCTCCTATTATACCTTACATTCCTATACCAAAGAACCCAATATTTATTAACTCAATTATTGTTTTTAATTATATTATACTTAATAGAAAAGATTATATTAGATATAATATTGCAATTAGCTATAAGGCGAAGCCTCGCTTATTAGGCTTAATATCTAGGCTTTACTGTTACCTTTTTAGGAAGCTACTACTTCTATATAGTAGCCTACTAGATTTAAAATAGCGTATTAAAGTGGATTTAAGGCCAAATTTACTCTACTCTAGCCTAAATAAACCACTAGTATACCCTCGCGTAACTCTATTAGGTAAATCCTATAAAAGAATAAAACAGTATAAATAAAAACTAAGGCTGCGATAAATTGCAACCTTTAAAGCTTTTTATCCTCTATAGGTTGTCGGTCGGACAGCTTAACTTAGGTAAAATCTATATCTCTAGCTAGGTCTCCAACCTTAATATCTATTCCCATTATACCCTCGGTAATAATGCACGCTATAACTTATAGAAGATAAGAAAAATTCGCTTATTAATTTCGCGTCTTCGCAGAATTAGGTTTAAAGGCTTGACTTAAACATAGTGTCGTCTTTTGGGCTAGGTTTATCTAGGAGTGTAAATGCATAGATACTATAATCGAGGTCTGATAAAAAATAGAGAAGTAATTTTAAGTACCGAAACTAGGCGGATCTGATGCGGTTTAGCCCACCTTAAAGTACTTATCGAGTAATTATCTAAATCTTATACAACAATTGAGGAATACAGGCCCCCCGGCCCCTATAATCCTATATTATCTTATAACCAAAAACGTCCCAATAAAATGCTGCTAACTATACACTATGCTTACTAGTCTTACTCTATAATAAGCAGCTTTACTATACTATAAATCGGGCACTATAAACTAGACGACGCTATTAAAATCGGCTCCTACCTAATAAAGGAAGCCTTCGCCGATGTGACCGAGGTTTAGGTAGTTTAACTACGATTATATTATCCAGTTATCCGATTAGCAATACTTAACCGAAAAATTACAATAAAAATTACCTATCTTAGGAGTTAAAAAGGGCCGCTTAATATACTAATAAGAAGATTGTTATAGACTCTATAAAGGATATTAAACATTGCAAACCCCTACCTATTAAAACTAAGAATTCTTATATTGCACAGTACGGTTTTAATATAATACTTTAAACCACAAAAGCTAAACTTCTGTTAGCTAAATATAGATTATAATCGTCTTTGTAAAAAAGCTAATCGCAAAGGCTATATAGCTCTTACGGTTTAATCCATTACTATAGCGGAAAACTCTATCCCAAAGTAGCAACCTAAAGAGTTTTAGTTAAAGTATCTACTAAAAATCATCTAACAGAAACTATTTACTAAAAACCATTTACTAGAAACCATCTACTAAAAACCATCTACTAAAAACTACCTACCTAAAATCATCTACTAGAAACTATCTACTAGAAACTATAAGATATATTACCTAAAAGTAGGCAAGCCGAGTATAAGTTATAAGAGAGTTAATAGAAGAGAGGGCGATATAGTAAAGAGTATAGCAATAGCCTTATATAGAGATGAAATAATAAGGAGAGTAGGAGGTGCTATGTAACGGAACCTTGTAGCAAGTACTACGGTAGGCTCGTTATTGGGCTAGGTGTGTAGGTAATACAAATTAAAGTCAACAACGTAATAATAACTGGTGGAGTGGTTGCCTAATAGATTAACTCTAATTGTATTCTAAGAATTACTACAAGGAAAGAACTACCTAGAGTAGGGACTGTAGTCCTTTAAATACACAACCGTACTCCTATAAAATCCTTCTTGTACGTAATATACGTGTACTCTGTCTGCTTTATCGCGGATCCTATAGATCGTACAGATTATACAGATTACATCACATGACTTAGTTACTATTCCTCGTTATATAGTTTTACCGGCTCTATCCTAGACCGTGCTTATATTAACCAACTAGCTTCCTCTAACTCTTCCTTAAGTAGTTATAGCATTGTACTTAAAGCGTCCGTAATACTATCTCCCTCCTCTTTATCTTTATCCTTGAAGATTCCTAATATCTCTAAGTCGTTCACTAGAGGTATAATATCCGTTAGATTAATTTGGTTAATATTATTACTTATTATGCCTAAAGCAATCTCTCTTTCTTCTACAGTTTAACGTGCTTGCATTATTGCTGCTATATTGTTACTAGGTAAAATAATACCGTCTCCGTATTCTCGTTATGCGAAAGAGGGGTTAGTTTATGTTGCGTTAGCAAGTCCTTCCTCCCGGTAACCCTTCTCTTGCTTAGAGTGCACTAAAGCAAATATTCGTTCATCCTATAACATTCGCTCTATTTCTAACGCTAAGTGTACACGTCCCATTACTCTTAATAGTTGTTAAGTTCCCTAAGTAATTTATTATAGGGTCTCGTGTTTAATCTGCCGCTATAAAGCTTAATAGTAAGCTCTTAAGCGCTTTCAATAAACTGCGTTAATCGCGAGAGGTAGAATAAGAGGCTGTAGCTACTTAACAGCGTGCCCTTAAAACTTGTCTTCTGGCCTCTGCTTATCTTCTTTGTCTTAAATAGGTTTGTGAGAAGGTCCGTTTTAAGGAGTAGAAGCTTGTGGAATAAGGTCTGCAGGAACTTAGTAATAAGAGAACTAACTTTCCTCCTATAAAGGGAATAACTCTAAGTAGTTTAGCAGTCGCTCTTCCTGGGTCCCCCTTAGGTAACTTGTTCTTTGGCGATTCTTCCTTATCTATATTACCTAACCTATTTTCTTCCAATACTCCTATACCTTTCCTATAGCGTTCCTTAAATTTTTTAGTAGTTTCTAGGTAGTCTTATTGTAGCCTATCTACTTTACCTCGTACTATATTTTATTGTTAACGTTCTCGTAACTAACGATCTTTAAAACTTGCCATTTATTCTCTTCTTTCCCTCTATACGTGTCTGCTTCGTAAACTGGTGGCTTAATATTCCCGTATGCTGGCTCTAGCATTGCGATGTGCTATACTAGGTAGATTTTTATTTTAGCTAGTAAGTTTAACTTAAACGTGACCGGTGAAATTCTTTATATAATTTTAAAAGGTCCTAGTCTAATGTGGTCTAACTTCTTGCTTAGTCGTCAACTTTTGAAATTTTTGTGTAGTAGCTATACCTTATCTCCCTCCTTAAGATCTGGTCCCTTAGATCTCTTAGCATCGTAGTATTTCTTTATCCTTTACTATACTACCTTGGCTATTTCCGTAAGGTTTTTATAAAGATTTATTAAAGTCTTTATTCTTTATTTAGCTGTGCTACTGGTCTTCTTTGCTTAACGTGGCGATAATAATGTTTTTGGCTTATATCTATAATTCGCCTTAAATAGTGAAGTACCCATTCCTTCTTGTGGTGTTATATTGTATATAAACTATATAACTAGTAACAATAATACCCAATTATTTTGTGCGTAATTGATATAGTGCCTTAGATACTGCTCTAGTGTCTAATTTAATCTTTCCGTTTAACCGTCTGTCTGTAGATAATATGTAGTAGAAGTTGCTACTCGAACTCCTTACTCCGCTAAGAATACCTTCTAGAATACTGCTATAAACCTTAGATCCCTGTCTAATATAATCTTACTTAGTGCTCTATGTCTTGCGAACACTTCCTTAACATAGATTCTAGCGATATCCTCCGCTAAGATTTCTTCTATGTAGGCTATAAAGTATCCCTACTTTGTAAGCTTGTCTACTATTACTAAGATTGCGTTATACTCTTGTTTAGTAATAGGGTCTCTTAATTTTGGTAACTTAACGATAAAGTTCTATAATATGACCTCCTATGGTCTCTCTGGTATTTTAATAGGTTGTAGCCCTCCATATGGCTTATGCCTCGTTAGTTTATTTCTTTAGCAATCTAGATATTCTTTTATAACCTTTCTTACTAGGTTCTAGATTCTATTAATAATATACTCCTTTTAGAGTCTTAACACTAAGCCCGTGGCTCCGTTATGTCCTTAAGTTAATCCCTTATAGAAGTCTTTTATAAAGTGCCCTGCTATGCTTCTTGGGATATACTTTACTTCTCAATTTTCATATATATCCATCTGTGGATCTTCTAGCTATGCTTCTAGAATTCTTTGTGCCTAAAAGCTTTCTAGTGACTTATAAACCCTTTCTGGTTTGTTCTTTTAAGTTGCTGTAATTTTCGGATAATTATACCTAATTAATCCGTCTATATCTTTTCGCAGTAAAGCCCCTAATGGCTTTTTATTATTTTGTAGTTTAGCCTTTTAACTTAGCGTATTGGCTCGTGTGTTGTCTATGCCCTTAGTGTACTAAATCTTAAAATGGTATTCTGCAAGTATCTTTACCCATCTAACCTATCTCTAGTTGAGTTCTTTTGTCATTAGAAATCCTGTTAGGTTCTTATAATCCGTCTTAACCATAAATAGTTTTTTCGTGCCTTATAAGAATACTCTCTATTCCTTTAATGCTGTAACTATACCTAACAACTCCTTGTTGTAGATATTATAGTTTAACTCTGGTGGTGTCATCTTCCGACTATAGTATACTACTGGGTGCTATCCGTCTGGATGCTTTTATATAAAGCATGCCCCTAGTGTAAAGTCTAATGCATCTATTTCTATAACCGTCTTTAATCCTAGTTAATAGATCTTAAGAACTGGCTTTTAGGTAAATAGCCTTTTGACTTCTTTAAATAGTTCTTGTTATTCCTTTCCCTATGCCTATAGTTCTTCTTTCTTTATTAATTACGTAAATGGCTTAATATCCTTTAACCATTATGCTATAAACCTTCTGCAGTAATTGCAAAACCCTAGGAACGATCTTAACTGTATAACGTTCTCTAGTTCTTGCCAATTTACTATAGCCTTAATTTTCTTTAGATCTATGCTGAGTTGGCCTGATTTAATAATGAATCCGACGAAATTGGTCTTCCTAGTAAAGAACTCGCATTTCTTAATTGCTACTGGTATCTGTTCTTCTTATAGTCTCTTTAAGACCTATTTGACGTATTCCCTATATTCTTTCTTAGTTATTAAGTAGATAATGATATTATTAAGGTATGCTATAACAAATTTATCTAAGTGTTCTCCTAATATATTATTAATACGTTTTTAGAACGTTGCTGGTGCGTTTATAAGCCTAAATTGCATAACTAATGGTTTATATAGTCCTTCCTTTGATTTAAAGGCTGCCTTCTATTTGTCGCCTTCCTTAATTCTAATCTAATGGTACGCCTATCTTAAATTAATCTTCGTAAAGATTTGCGTATTACCTATCCTGTCTTAGATTTCGCTAATTAAGGGTAAAGGATACCTATCCTTTCTAGTAATGCTGTTTAACTGTCTATAGTTAATATACAGCCTTAGTTTACCATTCTTCTTTAGTACGAATAGTACTGGATAACCCGCTAATAATTGCGATGGTTTAATATATCCCTTTTATAAGTTTTCCTAGATAAACTCTTTTAATGCTCTACCTTCTTCTTTAATAAGCTTATAGATTGGAAAGAACCTTAGACTTATTCCTAGTTCCAATTCTATTTTATAGTCCTACACTATATACTCTAACAGCTTTTTACTCTCTAGTAACTATAGTTTCTTGCCGTACTTATGGTATCTCTTTAGTATATAGCCTAGTCCTTTTTCCGTTTCTTTATAAGTCGCTCCTACTTAGTACTATACTATCTTAGCTTATTATTATATCTTACGGCGTTAAATATCTCTAATATTAACTTAACCTATATCCTAATCAATCTTTAGATTATATTCCTATAACTAAGGCATTCCTAATATTGCCTTATTATTTCCTAATGGTAATATATTAAAAGATATCTTAATTTATCTTCCTTTAATAGTTAACTAAATAGGTCCTGTTTTAAGATTAATAATGCCTCCTCCGTAAGCTATCAGATCTCCTAAAATTATTACTAATAGGTAAGAACACTCCTTTTTCCTATGTGGTAACCCCATTCTTTTAACTGCTGCTAGTAAGATGTGGTTCCTAGTTACTCTACTATCTACTAATACCTTAAACTGTTAATCTTGCCACTTAATTCATAAATTTAGGTATCGTCCTTAAATTCCTTTAAGGGTCTAAGGCTCTACTACTAGTTCCCTCTGGTCTTATAGGCCTCTACTTTTCCCAACTATTAGCTGCTTAATCCTATTTGTACTTAGTCCAACTTAGGCCAATACTTAGTTTACTTTTTATCTTTAATATACTATAGACAAGTATTCTCTAGATATTCCCACTATTGTTATCTATCTAGGTATTCTTCCGTAAGAAATCTTCCTAGTTAAAGTATTAAGTCCCCTTATTCTTAAACTTCTACTAGGTGCCAACCATATATATACTTAGCGTTTTAATATTTCGCCTCATCCGTCATCTAATATATCCTTATTAGATACTTCCAATTTTTATCCTTAGGTGCTCTATGCATGTTACACATATTATCCACGCATGCTATCCATAATAGTATAATGTGCTTGGTATTTTAGGTCAACTCTTGGCTTATCTTCGTCCTTAAGTTTAAACCTCTCTTATATTAATCTGAGCGTTGCGACTTTGTTTATAGGTACTAAGATTCGCCTTTCGCTTCTCTAGTCCTCTAATTACTCCTCTAGATCTTTTAATATTATAATTAAGGCTCCTTTAATATATATTATAGCCTTTTCTGTAATTAGGTGGTCTTGGATAACTTTTTCATCTAACCACATATAGAAATCTTCCTACTTATCGTTATGTCGTTATCTATACTACTTTTAGTACAACCCCTTAAGTGTGTATAGCTTGTCCGTAAGGAAATATCTTCTTATTGCTGCGTTATAATAGCCCTTTATGTGTTGTTCTTTGAACCTAGTTAGAATCCCTAGATCCTCTTCTTCTTCCAGTTTGGTAAGCCACTTAGCTCTTAGTGTACCTGTCTTAGGTTTATTAGTAATTCTTTATATAGGTACTCTATCCCTTATACGTCCCTATGTGCTAGATCTTCTATCTAGTTTCTGTTCTTGCTATGAGGTAATTCTTTCTCTGAATTTCTCTATGGTTTCTTTTCTATCGCGTCTTACGAGTGGATTCTTAAAGTCGTCTTGCTTTTTAATCTTAGTATTGGCTTTTCGATCTTTAGGCTGAACACTATATTCCCCTAGTAAGTCTTCCGGGTCCATATATCTATCTCCTAGTCTAACTGCTATTTATATTGCGGATTCTTTGATTCCTTTAATAGTCCTTATTCGTGTTCCGAAATCTTGGTTCTATAAGATTCTTAATCCTAAGCTTGCTTCTAACTTAAGTTTAGCTCCCGCCTTAGTTTAACTAGGCGTCCGTAGTGTTCTTATCTCGTTTTAAGAATCTAATGCTGTGGGAAACTTTTCTCCCGTGCTTATTCGTATGTCTTTAAATTAAGCTGCTGCTCTGCTCTATCGGTTTCTGTCCGTTGTAGGTCTTTGAGCTGTCCTCATCCTGTTTTCGGAGTCTTGGATCTCTCTTATCTTGTCTTAAGAATCTTAAGCCTTTGGCCTTTTGCCTTTATTAAGTGGTGAGCTAGCACTAGCAGTTGTCTGCTTGCTTAATCGTCTCTAGATATTACTCCTTCCGTTTTATAAAGCGATGGATGCCGTATCTAACGGTGTTATAATACCCGTTACTGAACCTTACTCTATAGCGGTCTTAGTCTTTACTTTTATTACGTTATCGAGGCTTAGATACCCCTAGTTAGTTCCCTTTTCGTCCTCGTCGCTATTAATTAATAAGTACTCTAACTTTATTGTTATTGTCGCTGATTGTTATCCGTACGTTACTGTAATATCTTAATCCAGCTTATAGAGTTAATCTTGTTCTTTATCTAACTCTTTAGTTTCTCTATACTTTGTAGATTCTGGCTTTTGTGGCCAATAGCTTGCGCTATACTTAGCGTCTTTATAAATTCGGCATGCGTTATTATAATAAAACGCGAAACTTCTAATTGAACACTCTTTTGTTCCTCATAGTACACTGTCGTTCCTCTATACATATATGTCTTCTACTGTTAGTCTGGTTCCCTTTATTATATAGTGACTCTAACTATCTTTATAATCCCTCGCGAAATAACCCTATTTCCCGCAATTTATATAAGCTCCGTCTCTAAACTATTAACTTTGTTATAGAGTTCGCCTAAATATCTTCTGCTGCTAAGATTCCTGGTTTAGCCTTTGCTCTTTAGTCCTATAATCACTAGATCCTTAACTTTTAGGTTTTTATAGTTTCTTACTCCATCTCTTATGGGCTTCTTTAGTACTACTTAGGTCTATTGGCTCTGCGCTATACTATGGTTTCTGACTTAGCTTTGGTCGTTGCGTACTCTGCGTCTTATACGACTATAGAACTCTATCCTAGCCCTTCTTAGCCTATTCCCTTTGGAAGATCCTATTATTAATCCTAATCGCTTGATCTATTAATTCCCTTAAGGTATTTACATCTTCTATTAGAATAATTACGTCCTAGACTTTAGCCTTAAGTCCCTGTTTGTACTATGCCATAAGCGCTTTATTATTCCACTTAACTTATATAGCTAGTGTTTAGAATTATATTATATACTTAATTGCTAAGGTTCATTGCGTAATGTCTTAGAGTTTTCTTTCCGCTGTGGTTACTGCCTCCAGATCTCCAAACATTTGTGTAAGTTGCTTCACAAATCCTTCCTAACTTAAGAACATGAACCGCACCTTTTAGTTAGTAGTTGTTATTCTATTTATCTGTATTTCTATAAGGTAAGGCTTAAACCATTTAAGTGCCCTTCCTAATAGGAATAGTCCTATATAAGCTATTCGATCCATAGGTGTTGCCAGCTTTACTCTTTCCTATATAACCTTGAAATGCATTTATATAAGGAACCTTTTAAGCTTTAATCTTTCTCCTAAGAATCTCTCAATTAATAGTAACTTAACCTTTGCTGCTCCTATCCTATTAATCCTTTCTTTAAGCGTCGTATTGTTTTCTATTAACCGATCAACTATCTCTTATAGTTGTCCGACCGTTATAGGTTGCTGCGAGTCAGTGTCTGCTATACTGGTGTCGCCTCCTAACCTTGAAGTAGTTGCCGCCGTCGATGGCGTCGTGGTGGCTGCTTTTGGTGGCATGTTGTTTGACTTTCTGTATTTAATACCGTAACTAGGTAGTGATTATGTAACGGAACCTTGTAGCAAGTACTACGGTGGGCTCGTTATTGGGCTAGGTGTGTAGGTAATGTAAATTAAAGTTAACAACGTAATAATAACTGGTGGAGTGGTTGCCTAACAGATTAACTCTAATTGTATTCTGAGAATTACTATAAGGAAAGAACTACCTAGAGTAGGGACTGTGGTCCTTTAAATACACAACCGTAATCATATAAAATCCTTCTTATATATAATATACGTATGCTCTGTCTACTCTGTCGCGGATCTTATAGATTGTATAGATTATATAGATTACATTATATAACTTGGTTACTATTCCTCGTCATATGGTTCTACCGGCTCCATTCTAGACCGTGTTTATATTAACCAACTAGCTTCCTCCGACTCTTCCCCAAGTAGTCGTAGCATTGTACTTAAAGCGTCCGTAATATGCTAAGCCTAGCCTTTAGCTAGGCCTTAGCTACCCCTAAGTAACCCTTAGATAACGCACCTAGGTAAGAGATAAAATACCCCTTACAGAAACTATCTACCTAAAATTATCTACTAGAAACTATAAATTTAAAAACTAAAGAAATAGGGCAACTCCCTAAAAATACCTTATTAATAAGCTTATACTCTATTAATTTCTATTAATTAGTGTAGGGTATAGGGGGTAGTCTCTAGCTCGGCGTATATATATAGATCGACTTATAAATATCTTCTTAAGCAATTAAGCTCTATATTGGGAAAATATTTATAGGCTAAAATTTACTTAATAAAAACTCCTACTTCTACTGTAGGGAATAAAAAGCACAGTTACAATTTTACCTCGGTTTTACTAATTCCTATTAGCTTTGTCGCGAATATATAATAAATATCTATATAAATTACTCTATAAGTTCTTAGTCTTGTATTTATAGGCAGGCTTACTAATAAGTAAGCTATTAAGCCCGTATAGACCGAAATATAGCAAAAGCACTTATATAAGGCACTTTGCTAGTCCGTAATACTGTATGGGTTTTCATTATAACCGCTACTAATAACTCCATCCTAACTAATAGCGGAATTCTCCTATCTATTAGCAATGAAGTGGGTATTAATATTAGGCTAAACCTACGTAGCCCCCTATGTTAAGCGAGTAAGATATGCCTAGAGATTAAAGGTTAGGGCTTAGAAAATCCCCCTAAACGTTATTAATAAAAGGAAATTCTTAGGTATAAAGGAAGTCTGGAAATAGTAAGAAGCTTAGATTAATACTACTAGAGCACTACTAGTAATTAGATATAACTTAAATGGTTAGGTTAGAGGAAAGCTTATATAATCTCTCTAACTAAATGTTAAAGGAGCCCTTTCTAATTCCATACTGCTTTAGGTAGCGGTACTTCTTACTATACTTAACTTTTTCTTCTCCCTTAACTCCCCCTTTTTAATCTTTATAAACTTAATACGCAAGCTATCCTACGTTTTATACCTTTTATTTTTTACAATATATAAATCTGCGTTATAGAGGTTACGGAATTCTTTTTAGGTCTATACATGCTTTTCTACTCTAAGCGCTTTTATAATTTTTTCTCTCTATTATTAAAGTGTGCCTATATGTATACCAAACCCATAATGCGGAAAATTAGGACTTTTAGTGTGGTGGTGTAATTTAGCCCCCTAGATTTAATATCTAAATTAGGCGTAGCTTTAGGAGAGCCTAGGCCTTCTATAAGTTATATAGATTAGTCTAGAGCTCTTAGAGTCTTTAATAACTTGGGCGACACTAATAGACATACAATTTTCCTTTAATACACTCTTTTCTTTCTCTTCTTACTGCTTAATTCTAACTAATAGTGACTAACTGATAGACTAACCGACCGACTAATAGATAGCACTAAGACTTTCTTATCTTAGAGAGGTTGTACCCTCCTATATATTTTATAGCATTCTATATAGGGACGATAGCAAGCTCTTTAGATTAGAAGTTTAGTGCTATATATATAGGAGATACACAGGAGACGTATAGGAACGATCTGGAACTGTAATAGAATGACTAAAATAAAGAAGTACGGGCATATAAGCGACCTATGCGCAGCTACCGCTATAAAGAATAAACTAATAACACTTACTAAGCTCTCTATGCGGGAATAGTAGTTAGTAAGCAGCGACGAGAAGGCGAGTACGTAGTATAGTAAGATAAAGGATAAAAGGAAGGACTATGGTATACTAGGAACGGTAAAGAAAAGTCTTTTATATTTTATTTACTATATTTACAATAGTCTATACTATTATTTTCGCATTTATTAGAGCTACCTTTAAATTCGTAATAATGGCGACAGTACTAGTAAAGGGATTATTAGGAATATTAGGCCCATTCTATAATAATAGTAAGGGTGCTAAAAAGAGAGAGGAAAGTAAGTAGCCTATTAAACCGCGAAGCTCTCCTAAACTAAGGCATGTGTGACGGCTCGAACCATCGAACAAATGTCTCAACAGAGACTTGAACGAATGCTTGCATGATCAAGCGAACGAATGCTGTATTACGAAGATATTAAGCTAAGGAGCAAGAGAAGGTGGTGAGGCGACGTCTATATACATATGCCAAGTCCTAAGCGAACCCCTGACTAGGTGACGCGCTCCAGCGCCGTCACAGCATGCGATAATAACCCTAACTCCTATAATATTAGGGACTAATAACCCTTAATAGATAGAGGATAAGGGTTATAAGGTCCACCTACCTGTCCCTAAAGAGACTATAGGTCTGCTACCTTTTACTAGACTACTAATAGAATGAGATAAGGTGTATATTATAGCCTAGCCTATACCAGCTCCGGGAACCCCTAGGACCTCTTACTTTATAGGATAAAATATATCGCAATTTATTAAATAGTATAAGCGGCTATATATCTAGCACTGTGTTATAAATAATAAGAAGTATTAAGGACTTTTAAAGTATTACGACTATTAGATAGGGATATAGATCCAAAGTCTGCCTAAGTTTACTATTAGTAACTAGATAGAACTTATAGAAAAGCTTAGGACAGACTACTAAGGAAGTAACTACTTTTAATAAGTCGAAATAGTAGAATTCTTAGAAGCTTATATACTGTAGTATAAAAACAATCCACCTAGTAGTATACGCGAATACTATAGGTAGTTTACATTAATCTCCTAGAAGGTTACTAAGGCTAGTAATTTAAAAAACCGTAAACAAGGGTACTGGTTCGCAAGAGGACTCCTATTTAAATACTAAAAATATATAATAACTAAAACAGGAGCCAACCCTAATAGGTAAGAGTCTTTTAACTTCTACCTATTAAGGAGAGCTGTAGAAGACAGGCTTAATTCGTATAAAGGCGTCGATTAGTTATTAATTATAAATCCTAAGAAATAAGGCCTTCGTTAGCTAGTTAGATAATTCTATAATTAGTAACTAGCTATAATAAACTAAAGAAATACTACCCTTTAACTACCTATAGTCTCTTAGCTAAACGAGTTAGCAAATACCCGTTAAGCGACTTAAGAAATAGACCCTAAACTAGAAAAACTTACTAATTAACTCCGGAAGCTTAATCTTAGGACGGTTAAATTAGCAGGTGTTATATCTTTAATATAGTATATATAGCTCCTAAATAGGGCGTTAATGTATTAAAAATAAATAGACCTATAACCAGCACTAGGTAATAATAGACCACAGCCGCCCTATAAGGGAGCGCTATAAAAACGATATAAGCCGGGCCTAGAAAGGTATAGAGGGCTAGGGAACTTTAGTATATACTAGATATAAAATCAGATATATTATAGATGTAGGGGTACCTACTATTTTATTAATTAGTGTCTAGAGCTTAAAGAGTTAGTTTATTATAGTTTCTTATATATAAATAAAAACAACCAAATATGCGCTAGAATATATAAGCGCCTAGGAAATACAATTCTATATTTACTAAGTGATAATTAGATCTAGTTCCTTAAAGACTAGCTAAGGTAAAATGCAAATATTAATCCTAATATATTAGCGATAGGTGTCTAACTAAAGGCAGCTTCTATAGAGCTTATAGAGGGTAGTAACGCTAAAAGTAAAGAGGAACTTAGTAAGTCCTAGGAAGATATATACTAAGTAAAGTCAATAAATATTAATTTAGTAGGGACCGTAACCCAGTTATAGCCTACGCTATAGGTATATAATCTTAGGAGACTGTAAGGGGAAGTAAGGGTAATAAAATAGCCTCTAAAACTATCTAGTTTGTAACTAGCAATGGTTTAAAATATATAACCAGGAGGATATATCTAAATTATACCACGGCTATAGCAGTAGGCTCCTCTACCACCGTTAAGTAGTGATAGGGGTAATAAAATAAATTATATTAAATAGCTAAAATAGACGGAGCAAATGGCGGATATAATAATAATAGTTAAAGCATTACGACTAAAGCTAGTTAGGATAATAGATATACTAAAAGAAAACATTCTAAGCCTAATAGTAATGGCGGACAAGATCTTATTAAAAACTATTAAAGTTACTATTGGTAACTGCCTTAGGTATATACCTAAAGTTATAAGGCTATTCTTTAAGCCTCTCCTACTACCCCTTATGGAGCCTTACTAACAGAAGTAAAAGGACGTTAAGGTATCCGTGTTATTAGCATACCTAATATTTTATACTAATTAAGCCGGTTTAATAACTGCTAAAGTAGACCAGATTAAACGAGAAGTAAAATTTATCTAGTTTTAAAGGCGGTGCCTAAAGGTAGAAGCGTAGATAGGAGACGGAAGAGCTAAATACTTAATTAACTCTAGAGCTAAGCTTAACCTTATTAAGGAAAGCGTAGCCCTATAACACGGCCTGCTAATATTAAGTCTGCCTTTATAGTTATAAGGCGTATGTTTAACGTCTATAAATAGAACTTAGTCTAAGTTTATTGGGCTAGTATATACGGTCCCTATAGTAATAGGTAACATCTTAATATCTATAACGTTTATTACTATAGGGGAAATGTTATATAAGGTAATACTTAGTAAGCTATGGTTGATAAGGGCTAAACTAGTAACAAAATAAACCGTAATAGGTTAGGTATCTTATATTATTTAATTAGAAAATAGTAGAGTTAAAATAAGGTTCTTAACGTCCTATAAGGATGCGATATTCTTTAAATTAGATAAAGGTATTAGTATAGAAAACAGTTTAGGAAATATATAGCTAGTATAACCACTAAGATTATATCCGGGGTTACTTATAACCTAGCGTATTAGGATAAAAAGGATATTAAAAATAAAGAGGAGGGAAATAAGATGCGGCTCTAATACGGATATATACTATTTTAGATATCCGCTAGACAGAGCTATTAGTAGAAAGAGGAGTATAATATTAAATAGAGAGAGCTTAATAGCAAAATGTTAAAGAAAGTCCTAAAGAAATACTTAAGGAAGAATTAGAAGCTAGTATTTAAAGCAAAAGCTAAGTCCCTTATATATTAAATGTTAAAGATAACGGATCTATTTATAATGCGAATAAAAAGCTACCGGAGTAAGGCCTAACTAAATGCTATAAATATAGCAACTGCGTATAAACGGAAAGCAGATAAAGTCCACCTAGTTAATTTATTAGCACTAGATGGAATAGTTATAGGAGGTATAATAGAATGGCGAGAGGTGGCCTTACGTTGACAGAAGGCGTCTATATAAGGATTGCCTCTTAGACCGTATAATTATTTCCTTAAGCCGCGATATACTAAGCTGGCCTATAGTGTATAACTAAAGCCAAAATAATTAGAGCGTATAATTATAGGAGATATTTAGTTAAGAGAACAAGAGATCTTTAAGGCCATATTATTTAACTAAGAAGAGGCTCTAGTATAAGAGTTCTTTAAGATAGGTTGCATTAGTAGAGACATAACCTTATTACTAAAGATTAAAACTATGCTATATAAAGTATGGCAAGTACTAAACTTTCTAGTACCTAGGGCCCTGCGAGGAGAAGTAATAAATATATTATAAGAATGACTAGCTTAAGAGACTCTAGAATATTGCGAAAGCCTATATAGGAATTTATAGTTTCTTATAAGTAAGAAGGAACGTAATAAGTACTAACTAATTAACGCGGCGATAAATATTAACTAAGTAACTATTAGGGACGTAAATCTGCCGCTATATACTAATAAGTTTTCCAAAGAGTTTATGGGGTATAAGGTTATATCTCTAGTAGACTTCTTCTCTAGTTATAACTAATTAGAGCTAAATATAAAAAGCCGGAACCTAATAGCTTTTATAATACCTCTAGGACTTTTATAACAAACGACGGTACCTATAAAAGGCATAAATTCCGTAGCCTAGTTCGTGCGGACAATTACTAAAATCTTAAAACGGTATATTCTATATTATACCCTGCCATTTCTAGATAATATTATAGTAAAAGGCCCACAAACAGTATATAATAGGGAGGAGAGCCTTTTAGGTATATGTAAATATATTCTAGAACATATTATGTAGCTAGATAGAGTGCTTACTAATTTAGAACGAGCTAGGTGTATAATCTTAGGCGTAAAGTCTTATTTCTATAAAGACGAGATTATAGTGGTTAGCTACCGCTATAATAGAAAAGGGCGATATCTGGAAGAGTTAAAGGTCGTAAAGATTATTTACTAGAAAGACTATAAAGACATTATATTGGCTTAAGCGTTTTTAGGAGTTATTATATATTACCAAATATAGGTAGAAGACTTTATAATTAAGGCAGAGCTAATCTTCTAACTACTATAAGTAAACGTTCCGTTTATATAGGGTATAGAGAAGATAGCCGCTATAAAGACTCTAAAGTATATAGTTACTACTATACTTATATTAGTTTAGCTAGATTATAGTAAAGGGGCTAGGCTAATTATTCTCGCCGTTAACGGATATAAAAATAGATGGGGGTGCGGCCTTATATAACTAAATATATAAGGTTATTATTACCCATATTAATATAAAAGCGGCATCTAGTCTTAGGCTGTCACGGGACGTAGGCAATAGCTATAAGATATATATATTTAAGGAGTCTACAAAACGTTACGCGATTGATTATAAGGGTTAAGGGCGTAAGGGGGTGATATACCTACGCGTAGCTAACATAAGCTGTACGCGAGGTGTACGTAAAAGCACGGGGCTTTCCTATAGAGGCCCCTGCGGTGGGGTTCCGTAACACTACCCTCCCTCCTATAGAGGTGGAGCTCCGGCGACGCTGTAGTTACTATATATATATAGAAGGGACACTTAAGATATAAAAAAGAAGAAAGGGGGGTATCGCTAAAGGCTTAAAATAATGTTATGTAATAGGGCTTAGCATTTAAGAATCTAACCAATTAGATAACTTTAACCGGCGGTCAAAGTTCCTAGACATCTTAACAATTTTCCGGTTATATAATTGCACTTTGCCGCAATCTAATAGCAATCTAACGGCAATTTGCCCTTATGTGGCAATATATAACGGTTTAACTCTATAAGGGCTCCTATAGAGGATTAAGTATAAAATCTCTACTTAGGCCTAGTTTCTGTAGGTTCGTATAGTAAAAGTCGCTAATTAGATCCTTTACATTTTAAAAGTCTTCCTATAGTTACCATTCTGGCTAATTTATATCGAATCCTGTGTATATAGCTCTGTAGTAGAGCTATCGTCCTCTGCCTTTACTAAAGTATTTAGAGTTAATAATTCGTTTAACGGTCCATTCCTTATAGTTCTCGTCTTTATTCTTATCTTAGATTAGTACTAGTAGGGGTTTAGGCTGTGTCTACCCTAGTAGGGGGTTAGGCTAATAAAGGTGTAGTAGCTATGGGTAAAATACGGGCTATATCCCGTGGGTAGCTAGGGTAGGTAAAAGTTCTAGCTTATATGCGGCTCCCTTATTAATAACTTATTTAATTAGATAGGGGCTAAGGTTCTTATAATTAAGTGACTTTATAGGCCTTTGCGTAGAGATATTATGTATATCTAGCTATACCTAGTCGCCAACACGCATCTCTGGTGGTGGCGTTCTATAACAGTTAGCGAAGTAGGCCTACTTTACTTAAGCCCAGGCCATTTCTCCCTTATAGTAGTTAAGTAGATTTTTTATATGGTTTATATGCTAGTTAGCAAGTAGCATCTTAAGGCGTTTTCTATATAGCAGTTTCTTATTAATAGGTTCTGGTGGCTCTATACTAGATTGGGGGTAATAACCCTTATTCGCAAAGAACGGAGTAAGTCCTATAGTGGTTAAGACGTAGTTATTTGCTGCGAATTCGCCTAGTAGGAGGTAATCTATCTAGTCATCTTAACTATAGGCGACTACCTATTATAGGTACGCTTTTATACTGGTATTAGCGTTTTCCGGTTGCCTAGTAGTTTTATAGTAGAAGGATATAGATATCTTAACGGAGATGCTAAGGCGTTAGCAGATTCGTCTCCATATATTAGAGTTAAATTATATACCTTAGTCGGACGTAATTAAGTTAGGTAACCTATGTAGTTAGTAGACTTTATAGAGAAAGGCGTTAGTAACGTCGCTAACGGCTACGCCTTCGGTTAGGACGTAGTGGCGCTCTTTTATAAGTCGGCATATTATTATAAGGATATTCTTATAGGTACGGCCGTATTGTTTGTAGGGTAGTAGGTTAATAACGAAATCTATGGCAATATCTGCCTATTGTTATATAGGTACTAGTAAAGGGTGCAGTAGTCCTTACATCAGGAAATTTTTTTTTGGGCCCGTTGTTGCAAGCGAAAATCGGGGTCTGCAAAACCTGCGTAAGTCGCAATTTTGGCAATTTGCGGGCAATTTGCAGCAATT
>Ga0307515_10002004_pt1 | contig 45075 bp, 41 predicted proteins | sample 17_EM_MG_FD_194513 | JGI IMG/M metagenome (GOLD analysis project Ga0307515, IMG submission 194513) | Populus trichocarpa ectomycorrhiza microbial communities from riparian zone in the Pacific Northwest, United States - 17_EM | ecosystem: Host-associated > Plants > Roots > Unclassified | place... | reverse complement strand
GCCGCAATCGTCTTTTTAGCTCCCATCACTGCACTGTTACCTCCCCTCTTCACCAAATCATACCGGTAACTGTGCTTTGATTTCTTCCCCATCTCTTTTATTTCTTTCTTACTTTCTTCCCATTTCATCTCAGTCAGCCTTCGACTAACATGGGAGAGAGAAACATAATCTAAAAACGGAAGCGGATTTTGCGTTTCGGTATAACTTCCGCAATGCTTATACGCCGCCTTTGTTGCCTGTTGATCCGCTTCTTCGTTGCCTTCTATCCCCTTATGAGCAGGTACCCACCGGTACTCCACCTGGATATTTTTTCTGGCTAACGCATCGGTCCAGTTCATCGTTCGTAACGCTAGTACCTGTCCTGGTCCTGGCTCGTCCGATTGTATTCGTCTTAAAGTTGCCTGGGAAATAAACGCTGGAGCGCGGGTTTGAAAGCTATAACTACTTACTTAAGTACCTACGTAAGTAGGGTTCAACAATCGTTTTTTGTTCTTTTGTCCTAAACATAAGATATTGTGTGAGTGAAGCTTGGTTGAGATTATTAGATCAACAATAGAGAGGTTTTGTAACTTCTATAATCTCGTTTTAGCCTTGTCTTTGGGTTGTCGCTATGGTGATACGCCACATGTTTTTGTTGTGAAGTGCAAATCCGAGTTATCGGTCATTCGTACCTCAGTTAACTTGTAGTCTATACCTCCACCATGGTAACGACAAATTTGGGTGTAGCAGCAAGGCCGGCGCTAACGAAGTAGGAGATATCCTCTGGATTCAGCAAAACCTCATGGGTTGACAATTCGATATTTCGGATCTTGACTTTCGTGCTACGACGTAATAATTGTCGTATTGAATTGGCAAAGCCTCTCTAATAACTGATAGCTTGGCTTAGCTGGCAAAGCATGGTGCTGAAATACCAGGGTTCGAAACCTTGAGTCAAGCCCAGCAGGGGTTAAAAACCTGTAAATTAGTACTCACTCTTTTGCTCTTCTTTTGTCCGGCTGTAAACTCAGTCAATTCCACCGAAATGAATAAGACTATGGGCTTTGCTCGGAGGTTATATCACAGAATGTGGTACACCATGTCGTGCTAGATACGGGTCAAGATTGTCTCAGGACTACCGCCGGGACTACGCTCCAAAACCCAGGACGACGAGATCATAACCATGGTGAGACGAGATGACCCGGGCGAAAGCCAAACCCCGTCCTATCTCGTCTCATGCCTAACATTAGCCATATGTGCAAGCTATTGAGTACATTACCGTAGCTAAAATCAACTCATTTACAACAACTGAGTGCTTAGCTTAGGTGGTGTTCGAACACTAGGTCTGCAGTGCTGTAAACACCCGCAAGTATGAAACTTTCAGTGTTGTAAACACTAAGGTCCACAGGCTCGAAACTTGACATTAATCTTTTGCTCTTCTTTTGCTCGGCCGCAAGCCTTCTCAATTCCACCGACTATGGGCATTACTTAGAAGTTGTATGCTGGAAGCTTACATGGCCATGGCTAGAATCAATGCATATACAACAACTGACCGCTCAGCTTAGCTGACAGAACATGGCGCTGGGGATATCGGGTTCGAAACCTCATGGCGCTCGAAATTCCAGACCACGGGTTTAAAACCCGCTCAGCTTTTTCACTGCGAGAGCCTAAGTTAGGTCCTGTATAGAGTGCTAGAAACATCACATATACATGAGCTAATCGCTTGGTTTAGCTGGTGCTACAAACACCAATGCTGTAAACACCAAGTTCGAAACCTCATGGCGCTCTAAATGTTAACGTCAAGGTATGGATTCAAAACCCTAGGGCGCTATAAATGCCACCCGCGGATTCAAAGCCTGCGGAGCTCACTATTTTGTCCTGCGCTTGCATGGTTTTTGAGATTCTAGCCTAGGTCTCGTAGTACAATACGGTAGAAATCACCGCATATACAAGAAATGATGGAATAGTGCATCTAGTAGAGCAGAGTGCAATAGACACTAGGCATTGTAAACGCCAGATACAGCCCGTAAATACTGAAGTCGCAGACTCAAAACTTGTAGCGTTCAGTCATTTCTTGCTCTTTTTTCCCATCCACAAGATACTATTATAAGAAGTTGGTCGGAACAAGGATAATGCATCCTCATAATACTCATAAGTTCTTGCGGTGAGTTGAGTTGGGCACCTTGGAGCACTGGAGACCGACAACATTGCAGGGGAATACCTATAAACAAGAGCCGACCACTTGGCTTTGCTGGTGCAATAAACACTAGGTGCTACAAACGTCAAATGCGGGTTCGAAGCCTGTAACGTTCGATCAATCTTTTGTTTTGTTATATCCACGAGAAGCTTCTATATTATTGCAAGAATTTGTTGCTCGTAACCGGTAAACTGCATCGTCATAAGTTCTTCCAGTGTTTCTATCGCCCCATTGTATGTTCGCTGTCTACCATGTATAAAGAGAGCTTTACTTGGTAGAGAGTAAGCACGGCATGACTTCAAGTACAGGTATCTGGAGTTGCAAAAGCACCCTCCATGCAATGATGATTCCAAGAACCAACGGCCCTCGTTGGAGATCCAAACCAAAAAGCATCTGATTTGCGAGTGGATGGATTTCCAAATAGAAGACCCATGACCGAGTAAACAAGAACAGATCGTTTAGCTTAGCTGGTGGGGCATGAGGGAGCGAGTCACACTTCCCAGTAGCTTTTGCAGTGTTAATGAACTCTTTTAATCCTTGTACAGACAATGAAGGACGAAATCTTATAGTCTCGAACGCTGGCCGAGATTTCCACCCTTAGCTACTACACTGTTCACCATCACTTCTCCCCCGCATCACCGAGTCTCACTCATCCGCATGTATCCAATTTACCAACTCCCCATCGGGAATCTTCGCAGTCTCCCAAAACCATGCCTCAACCGTCTGTATTTTGGTAACGGGATTGTAGTGGTTCCAGCTGGAGTTTTGATTTACAGGATGATTCCTCTGTATTGGGAGTGAGAGTGACATGGTTATCTCTCACCGCTTGCACGGGGTTGGCCATCCGCTCTCTTCTATATACTCTTATCATAAACAACCTAAGGCTTGTGCGAGGAACGAGGCAAGGACAGGGATATTGGGATTACAAGGCATGGTGTGTTCTCGGAAGTCATCTTGCATTATAATACCCGCGGGTGGTAGTGTGCACAAGGAACGTGTAGAGGGTGGATTGGGTGGATTGGGGCTGGCGGCATGGTCTTTATTATAGGCTTGTAGCTATGGATTGGATTGCAGTATATGTTTGCTTATACAAAAGCTTGTTTGGTTGCTCATTACACGGGGAACTGCTGTAGCATCATCGCCAGAAAGCCGGATCTTGATATCGTTCTCCGCGATATGTATCATCACACACCAACGCCTCCCCTCCAAACTCCCGCAGAAACCAACACCAAAAAATTTACGATAAAGCACGCCGCAGTCGCTAAAATAGATACAAACCCCATATACTACCTGACACCAGCCACAACTGGGCCCTCACTCACCTCCACCGCCTTCTGATCTTCCACTACCATCCTCGCCACCTTCTTCAAGAAGCTCCTCTCATCCGATTCCCTGTACCTTTCCCACCGATCCAGCCCTTTCTCCACACCGCCTTCAAGTCCATCCATGTTTAGCGTTTCATACCCGCTCTTGATAACATCTGCAACTTGTTGCGGCGTTAGGTTCTTCCTTCCACTTTTCCCGCGGTTCTCTTCAATCAGCTGGTAATAGTGTTCCGACACTGATATTAATGTCACTATGGAGTTAGAGGATCGCTTGGCAAGGTCATAAGAGTCGCGGAACTTGACCAGTACGTCACCAGCTTCTACTAGCTTGTAGAATATGTCGTCGTATTCACTAGCACCGGGAAGGAAGGAATCGCCTGCGGAGAGAGAAAGTGCAATGAGGTTTACTACCATGTCCAGGAGCGTGGGTAGGCGAGGCAGGTCCTTTAGATCCGCTGAGTACGATGCCATGAAGCGGATGAGTGTTAGCACACAGCGCCAGAGCTCTGACCAGTGGTAGGCTGTGATTTTGCATTACTAAAAGCGCTGAGAAACGTGTTATGCTATAGGGGGAATCACCTAGTCTTGTTCGCGTCTTTATCAAGAATGATATACTTCTCACTAACACATCGACTAAAGTAATGTAGAGTTCAACATCCAGCTTCTTCCTTAGATTGTGGTTAAGTCCGTCCGTCACCATGTCTAGTAATGCGGTGAGAAGTATCCTCTTTCCCCGGACAATTGGTAACTGTGGTGGCTTTTGCCGGCATAACCGTACGAAGCCCTTTGTTTCATCGCTGACCAGACGTTTACACAGAGCCTGATCTTCAAGGATTATCCGTAAAACGAGAAGGTTAAGGCGTGCATATAGTGTCGATCGATCTGATCGGTGGGCGTGATGGAGAAGGTATGAAGTGAAGGAGAGGTAAGCGCATATTGGAGGTTCTACTGCAATTACTAAGTCAATTCCAAGCATCTCACCAACCCCGGAATGCTTACCTTTTGGATCGTTCTCCTGATAATTAACAAAGTTATGGCAAAATAATTTGTTTGCATTAGCAAAATCATAGGTGGCCAGTAATATCGCCGCTCTAGCATTTGGAAAGTCTGCAAAGTTCAGTTTCGAAATGTCGCCATTCACGGCTGATGGTGGAGGTGTCTTTGACTTTGATCCAGAGCCAGCCAGTATCGTAAGTCCAACATACGAGAGCATGGTGTTCAGTGACCATCCTTCAGGCAGGTCGTCTTGTACAGCAACGTAGTCCGCTCGGCATAGTATACACGCCATTCCAACTTCGTGGATTATGCGCTTTATTGCAGCTTCATTGACAAAATCGTCCAATCGTAGCTGGTACGGGTTCTGGAACTCGAATTTGTTGTCTGTCGTCTACCACATTAGCCTATTGTCCAAAAACCTGCGTTGAGGATTCCGGATATAGACCTACAGTTCGCGAGTATCCCCAGTAGCACGAATGGTTCATATGTTAAGTTGGCTGTGTCTGGATCATTAATGAACTGCGCGTTCCGATTAGTACTCGGTCAGCCACTCTCATAACACCATGTAGCAATCTGCACCTTCATGATCGCTGGGAACAGATCCCTATGCGTGAAATAGCTCAACAGGCCTGTCTGGAACGCGCCACAAGCAATCCCCAGGGCAACCTGTATCGCTTTCCGTCTGATCCCCACACTCCTGCCGTTCCTGATATAACCTTCCAACCCGGCTACAAAGTCCGTAAACACCATATCAACATTATGTAGTCCCGTCAACAAGCTGATGACATCCGACGAGAAGTTCGTAAACCGTTTCTTCAGCACCTCTCTCAGGAAAACCTGCAGCGTCTAGTTCCCGTCAGCTCCGCACAACTATAGCTTCCCACGGGTGTATAGCTTACATCCAACGCGACCTCATCCTGTGGGCTGTGTCCAATCTTAAACGCTGCAACATTCCGCTCAAAAAGCTGTCTCGTCACCGACTGCAGGTGTAACAGATCGTCCTCCGTCAGCGGCGCAATCTGTGCGACCAGACCCGGAGGATGTGGTTTCAGCAGGAAGAACTCTGTCCAGAAACCCTCGCTCTTCTCCACCTCGTCGTCTTCATCCTACTGCGTCATAAGCCAGTCATCCCTGAGCTTGGCGGAAGTGCTAAAAGTACCTTGAACAAGCTCTCGTACAGGGCAACGATCTTAGGCTGAAAACTCGGTCGCGCGTCTTGGGTGAGGGGGGAAGCCATGCTATAAGTCTGTGGTTGGTGATATAAGTTATGAGCAAACGCGACGCGAGTGCTGAAGTGTGGAGGGTTGTCGTTGAAGTTTCGTTCTTGATCAAAAGTATCTCAATGATCTTAGTCCGGGGCTAGAGCTTGGCAAAGATAACGATGAGATTAGATGCGATGCACCATGCATCAAGTACCGATCCTTGGACCTGAATCTACGTACAACTTCATGACCCTTATCAAAAGGTACTACCGAATCGTAACTGAGCAATAATAATGCATCTCTTTCTTACTTCCTGTTACGGTTTGTCACTCAATCAATAACCTACCTGCAAGTTTCTAGATTACGTGCAGCACAACAGCAGCACAGGACGGGCCATAAATGGGACAATGAGAACTTTTTCAGCTCTATATCCGAGGGTTTTTATTGGCGTACATAAATGTGGGTAGCTCGTGTTTGGTACTAAGACGGGCGGCAAGTAGAAAGCCTGCAGAGACATTGAGGTTTATGAAGTGCAGCAGGTAGTGGGGGGATTTTGGTACCGGGTGTGCTGCGGCACATTTCGACCAACTGGTTGGCATCATTGATGGAACATAGATCTCCAGAGAACTGTGAGAGAAGAGGGGTGGTCTCATTCCGGGCGTATTGGGTCTTTTTGCTCTCGGCATCTCCCTCTTCCCACCTTCGACTGGCATTACTGGCCTCTATACATTGGATCCAGCAGTGCTCACCTCGATATTGAATCCATTCAATTTCATACATTCCAATCTCATATCACACCACCCCGTAACTATCTTCCATTTTGAAGCACACCTAACCATCCGGGCTCATCGCGTCTCAAAGTTCGAGTTCACATCCATATATATATTGTAGCATAGAATCCGGCTCTAAATAGTAGATTCTTGCTACCGCATAAAGCATTCAGCTGAAATCAAAACGAGAAGAAAAATTCGCCCTTTTTATCAATCAAACACTAGACATCAAACAGGTAAAAAACGTAAAGAATTCATCCCGCCCATTCCAGTATTAACCCCCAATATCGTTACATACCTATTCCGCAACTCGGCTCATCTCAATTAACCTCTTGACTCCAGTCATCCACTGCGTGCACTCTGATGTTTTGTTGGTCATCAGGTTCACTTGGATGCTGTGCGCTGCCACGTAATCCTTTGCTGCAAGAGCTCTGGCAAGGGTTCCCATGCTCTCCAGCGTGTCGGCTGACAGCAGCTCCTCATTGTTGATGTGGTCAAACAGGATTCCTAGCCGTTTCTCCGTGTCTGTAACTTGACGAGAGAAGTTAGATGGCGCGCATGCCTTCACCCTTTCCATGTCCGCAGTCAACAGCTCATAGATTACCATGTGTTGAGCAGGAATGTGGGAACGGTCACCCTTTGCTGTCGGGGTGTTAGATTCATCTTATAATCACACCAGGAGCAGTCACTCACGATGTTTAGACGGTTGAGGAATCGGTGTTGCTGGCTTTGGTGGCGGTACCATAGCATGCTGGCCACCTGGACGTGCCGGTGGAGGTCCTTGACTGCTTGGAGGAGGAGGAGCATAGTTGCCTTGAGGCGGCTGAGATCCTTGTGGCGGGGCATATGGTCCCGGTGGCGCCTGTTGGGGCTGTTGTGGGGCATATGGTCCTTGTGTCGTCTGCTGAGGTTGTTGTGGGGCATACTGTGACGTAGCGGTAGGTTGCTGGCCAAAAGTGGTAGGTGGAGGAGCATACTGAGGGCCAGTGCCAGACCTGCCAGGAATGACAGTGCCCTGGGGTGGTGGTGGCGGCATTCCAGGCCTAGTACCAGGAGGGCCTCCCACGGGACTTTGTACAGGCTGCGGAGTGTATCGTCCCGTCGGTTGTGCAGGCGGCTGAGGAACGTACTGGCTTTGGGGAGGGGGTTGTTGATAACCGCTGCCCGAAATGGCAGGCGAATTGGGCCTATATTGCTGTCCGGCTGGAGATTGGACGCGTTGGGGTGGGAGACTACCTTTAGGAGGTGGAGGGGGGGTTGCCCTTGGGGGGGGAGCACCCCATGGCAAACTAGATTGAGGTGGAGACTGTCCTGAGGGGGCGTTAGGGAACGGTGATGTACTAGGTTGTGGTGGTGCTGCAGGTGTGGCTCTCCTTGGTGGTCTTACAACCTCAGGGGTATCATTCCAGTTGGTGATGGGTCCTTGCTTGGGAGGTGGTGGTGGTGGAGCCGAGGTCGTAGGTGGTGCAAACCTAGGTGGCTGTCCCATATTGGTAGGAGTATATCCTGAGGTTGGGTACTGAGGAACATATGTACCACTGTTAGGTTGAGTGATTTGCGAAGGCTGGTAAGTAGTACCCTGCCTGTATCCGCCAGTTTGTTGATAGGGAGCTGGAGCGGGACCTGGACCTGGAGCGGGGCCGGACGGGGTGTACAGATTCTGCGCTGTAGTCGTAGTAGGTGGTGTATAGGGATTCACTGTAGCAGTTGGCTGGGCAGGTTGGAAGGGTTGTTGTGTCCTGAACGTTGTTGTAGCAGGCTGCTGCTGCTGCTTGCGGGTTTGGGCCACGGTAGGAGCTTGGGCTGTTGCTTGCTTAACACGGTTTCTAGCAACCTGGGCGGCGGGATATTCCGAGGGTAACAAATCCAAGTACTTTCCAGCAACGCTCAATTGCCCGTGGGAAGCAACAACATCGGCATACTCGCAATACTTTTCATACAGCGCGTTGAGTTTCCATCCAGTCGAGAGGTTCTTCTCGTTGTCAACAAACTTGACTGCTTCTCTGAAGACAGTAGCCTTCTCGATGAAATTTTGTAGCGATCTTGCATGAACTGAGAAAGTTGAGTCCTCGGATTCCTCTTGCAGGCCAGCCTTTTCGGTCTCGTGTAACTCAGTAATCCAAATGCCGACAACTTTGTGGAGCTTTGAGCCGCTAAGATAACAGAGCAAAGCAGCTTGCCGCAGTTCTGGGTCCTTCTTGGATCGGAACTCCTCTTCTAAACGATCGCCAAGGGCTTCGATGAGATCGTGAAATTCCTTGTCAGAGCCATGGGTGCAAAGCGCAACCACCACTTCCTTCCAGTTTGCAATATCTGCATTGTGAACGACATCCCAAAGGTTCTTGCCAACGACAGATGCAAGCAGACGAAGATAATTAGGACCGTTGTGCTTCTTGGTGAAGTAGGCGGCTTTCACTTTGTCAATACACTTATCCCCACCACAAATAGCAAGCATGAAGGCGTCAGATATCCGGTCTTCTTTGAGACAAACATCAACCGCTCTCTCGTATTCCCCTAAGACCACAGCCTTGGTGATCGCCTTGTCGGCATCAGTCTCATCGCCAGTGTAGATCCGGAACGGGTTGTTCGTCCTGGCGGTCTGTGTCGATTGAATCGACAGACTAGCCAAAAAGTTTTCCGAATCGTCCCCATCGGCAAAGAAAGAAGATAATCTGCTTGCTTTGCGGGCGCTAGCCTTCTCTTTGGTTTCCCCATTTTCTGCATCACCTTCCTCCTCCTTTTCTGGATCCGGTGTTGCAATGTCTTCTGCTTTGAAGCCCAGATATTCAACCAATTTTGCCTTGGTGTCTCGGTCAAACAGCGCTTTCAAAATCTGCCATTCTGACTTCTCATCCTCCGACTTAGCATCCTGGGTCTTCTCATCACAGACAGCAACCAAGTTCCCTTCTTCAACTGCCTTTTCGAACCGTTCTGTCGCGGCGTTTACGCCAGAGTCGATTGCGACGGTGGAAATCTTGACCTTTGACTGATTGGGAGCAGAACTACTAAAGCTAACCAACTTCCCTCCAAAGCCAAAAGTTGCACCCACAGGGCGCTGCAACCACTTTGGGGTTTGCTTTAACGAAAATGACGAAGTTTGGGCATTGCTGGCCCTGCTGAAGAAATCATCACCATCCTGGGCAGCAACGCCAGCATCTACTTCAGGGTTGGTATTTTGTAAAGTTCGTACCGCAATCTTGCCGTCATAGGATGCGGTGGCAATATAAGCGGGATTGCGAGGATGGAAAGTTGTTTTGAATGTCCAGTTTGTAACCACTGGGAACTCGCCCAACATCTCACCACTCTGTGGGTTCCAGCATATGGTCCGGTTATCCTTGCCGCATGACAGAAGTAAATCGCTATCCTGTTTACACCACGATAGTGACAACACGCCAGCGCTATGACCAGTGAGAGTCTGTGCATGCGGTTAGCCATTGACCCAGAGCGCATAGCGGCAAAATCTACTCACCCTTTCAGGTGCGTGCGAGTTCCTCAGATCCCACATCAATATAACTGGATTTGTATCATCGGGAATCGCAGTGATGAGTTTCGTCTGCTGTTCCGGATGCCATGCAACCGCACTGACAGCTTTTCGATTGAGGTTGTTGAGGGTGAGAGACTCTTTTTTAGTCTTCACATCCCACACAGTCAGGAACCCTCCACTTCCACCAGTAACCAGGATGTGAGGAACTTTCTTATTCCAGTCCAAGCAATCAAAGTCATCTGCTCTAGCCACCTTGTTACCCAGCATAAAAGGGTTATTGGTGTTGTTGAGATCCCATACGTAGAGCTAAAGCAGACGGTCAGCTTGAGAAGAAGATATGTACCAAGCTGCATCTCATATCTCACCTCTCCCTTGGCACCAGCTGTTGCAAGCAGTTCGGACTTGAATGGGTTGAATTGCAGCGATTTGATAGCACCACTGTGCTTTGCAGTTTGCGAAATCAGAGGAGTACTGGATTTCTCTATCAAGGCGTCGGCGCTCCATAGGTCCAGCGAACCATTCTCCAATGCGCCGGCGATTATGCCCCTAGGTTTGTCGTTCGACAGTCGACCCCAAGCGATATCATAGAACCTATCGGGTGAAGCTCGGTTAGCGGGATATCCCGAGCAAGTCCTAATGTGGAGGTATATATATAGGAACCCCTGAGGTTGACGCACTTCGAGTCGGTGTTGACTGAGGCTACGGGTGATAGCTCTGCCTGGGGATTTCCCCCCAAATCGAGATCCCATAGCTCCAACTGTGTATTATCCGAAAAGTCTGCCGCAACAGCACCTGCCTGAGTACCTGTTGCAATGAATGGTTCGGTATCCGGAGCCCATGCGAAAGCTGCTGTCCGTTGGATGTCTCGTATCTTGGCCATGCTCCGGAGGAGAGTAACACCCTACAACGCAGTGATCGTGATGGTCGTAATCTGGAGAGGTAATTTGGTCGGTGTGTGGATGATCTATGGTGGCACAGTTGTATCGTATTGTAATAAACGTGAAAGGAGAGATGCTGCAATGCAAGGAGGGATGGGAATTTCAAGATGCAGCGAGTGAGCAAGCACACCCAAGAAGCCAGTTGTTATCCACCATCACTAAGCTCCGAGTTACGTTCGCAGCGCCACCACAACTGTGGCTAGTAGCCTGATATCCAAACCAGTTCAAACAATTCGCCTGAATTGGAGAGTCAATAACCATAAACTCCCATCTCTTTATATAGGACTTGAATATATTTATTAACATATTGATTTTCTGTGATATTGGTTTCGCCAAGCCACCTTGAGTGATAGCATATGAAGATGACCGTTGTTAGGGCAAGGGCTAGAGCTGTGAATCGCACAATCGCAGAGTTGCCGCTCAACGGATCCTAGAGTAGTAACGGCAAATCGACAAATCGACAACCCTCCGACAACCCCCGACACGACACGAACGGCCGCCCACCGATTTTCCTACAGACACATCAAGATGGTGAGAAACCTCCCCGTGGTTTTCCTCACGTTTCGGATGTTACGGAGAACGGTTGTTTCTGGGCTGTGGCGGGGAAACGGCGACGGCAATTCGATGGATGGATGGACTACGAAAGTATCAACGGGACTTTGGCGCGCGGTTTTGGAAGCTGTGTTATGGGAATGGCTTGAGGATCGACAGAAGGACAATTTCGAACGAAGGAGCTGGAGTTTTTAGCACCTAATGTTGGACTTCTCGGAGCTCTACTCCACTCCGACAATTGACATACGGACTATCCCGACGGCTACCTCCGAATACTACTTGATGCCCGACCTAGCGGAGCTTCCAATGCCCCGATGTCCGACCCGCACTTGCCGTCCCCGCCGTCTCTAGCTGCTCCAATCCTGCCACGTACACCCAACGGAAAGAGGAGGATAGATCTATTGCACTTGTGCTAAGCCATCAACATTTTCCTACCGCTAATACATTATCACGTCTACAGGTCAATGTCCCCAAGACCCGTAAGACCTACTGCAAGGGCAAGTCTTGCAAGAAGCACACCCAGCACAAGGTCACCCAGTATAAGGCTGGGAAGGCTTCTCTGTTTGCCCAGGGAAAGCGTCGTTACGATCGTAAACAGTCCGGTTATGGTGGTCAGACCAAGCCCGTTTTCCACAAGAAGGGTTCGTCAACCACCGAATGACCATAAAAGTAGAAAGAATATATGACTGACGATCGCAACAGCCAAGACCACAAAGAAGGTTGTCCTGCGACTAGAGTGCACTGTGTGCAAGACCAAGGCACAGCTCTCATTGAAGAGATGCAAGCACTTCGAGCTTGGGTACGTATTTTTAATAAGCGCAGTACCACGTGGAATGGATGTTGACAATCTTATAGTGGTGACAAGAAGACCAAGGGTGCCGCGCTTGTTTTCTAAATCTGTGGAAGTGGGGGAAAACCTGCTTATTCGTTGTCAATTCTGTTTCTTTCCTTTGGGGTATACGGTGTCATGGATATAAAACGAATCTAAGCCCGTGTGTCGACATGGAATTGGGAAGGAAACCGGTTGCAGATGGAGTTTTTGTGGTTATTTCCGTGATTTCTCTGTATCAAAAGATTCCTGCCCTTAAGCTTTGACGCCCTTGCAGGATGTAGCCTTTGTTTCGGGCTTTATTTACTTAGCTGGGAATAAATGTGGATCAAGGACGGGCATGATGCTTCTGTTGGATGTGTTGTGTGTTGTTGCTAATGATAAGATTCCTTAGCCTATCCCTACCGGAATTGCCACCTTTCCATAGCTTGTCTCCCCGAGAGTATCCCGTCCCGCGCATATACTTTTTTTTTCGAGTGCTCTAGAGGGAATAAAAGCAGTGGCTGTTGTCTCTGGAATTTGTAGAGCAGCATTTCTGTTGTTCACAGTTTTCTCACTCTTCTCCTCTCGAGGCCTGTTTTCGTACCTGCGTCGTAGATTTATTTAAGGTTAACCCTACTCCATCGAAACAAAGCCAACCAAACATGACGCCTCCTCCACCACCACCACCGCCGCCGCAAGAACCCATTATTCTGACCGGGATTGGTACCGATGCTGTCAACAGCTTCGAAGACCTCTCTGGGCTCTCTTCGAAACGATCTTCTGCTCCTAATTCTCCCAACTCTGAGTTTGAGAACCCTTACGACACTCTAATTGATGCATGCGACAATGACCCAGTACGTGCTGTACCCTATTTTTAATTTACCTAGCAGCCCATCGCACAGCTCAGCACCCATATATAGCCTCCTTCTAACCGTCGGTCTCCGCAGGCGCAAATACAAAAAGCATACCAAACGCACCGCACTACACGCAACGCCAACCAACGCCTGCGTCTGACCTCCGATGACTTCCAAGGTGTCACCGTCGATCCTATCCTGCGGGAGCTCGAATACGTGCGTGGCTCTCCAGCCGTCTCGTATGCCTTCCCCGCCTCGCCCGAAAAGCGCACAAAGGATGAGATCGACCCCCGCAACTGCCTGGTCTTCTGGGCTCGCCCATCCGTCACTGTAATGGACCTTATCGGCCGTATCCAATCGCGGCTGAAGAATTTCGCGCCGAATTTGTGGCTTATGCCTCGCGATAATCTACATATGACTGTACTGGAGATTACACACTCGACAACGCCCGAGTTCATCACAACACTGATCGAGCGCATGAAGCCTAGCTTGGAGAAGATTGTGAACCATCCCCGCTCCCACCGCGCTAGGCTTGTGAAGCCACTGCTGAGCTTTGATGCTGCGGCGCTGGCAGTGAGCTTTGTTCCTGCAGCTGGAAAGGAGGGAGATGACTACACATACCATCACCTCCGACGCGACTTTTACAGTATGAGTAAGGCGGCGAATGTGGGAGTCACTAGTAGATATATTGTTCCGAGCGCGCATATCACGATTGCGAGGCTTGTGACGGCAAGAGATCATGAGGATGCTGGGGTAGTGGATCGGAACAAGATGAAGGGGTGGATGGACTTGGTGTGGGAGATTAATGCGGAGATTGAGAGCTGGGACGGAGAGTGGACTGTTGGGGAGGAGAGGGGGGTAGATTGTAGAGGTGGGAGACTCTGGTACGGCGGTGGGGAGACAGTGATGAAAGCGGAGGGGTTCTGAGAATGTTTGGTTTGCTCGTATGGTTTGTTTCTTTTGGATACCATATACCGGAAAATATTTCAATAATTATAGAGTTGTATACCTAACTTAGAACTCTAAATAACGCAATGGCATGTTGAATGCGCCTGAAACTGATCCGAGTTACTACAACACTTATTTTTTCATCCAATTCACGAGATTAAAATATGTAGCGAGTGACGCTAAATGATCCCTTACTAGTGTCAGCCTCGTTTAACAGAACTCAAACCGCCATATCACCAACACATCACCAACATACAATTACCCACCACCACCACCACCTTCATAACCACCACCGCCATGGACGAATACGACCAAATCTACGGCAATGACCGAGGCCGTAAACCCCTCGACAACATCCGTCACTAACAAACATCGCCGAACTCCGAGCAGCTTTCAAAGTTCGGGCGAATTCGGAAAAGCACCGCTAACTTCCAGCTTTCCTCTATTTTCGTGACGTCGCTCCTTTCGCTACCTTTTACAGCCTATCCCGTGAACTTTTCAGCTTTCTTCCACTTTCACAGCGTGTCTCCTTTCGCAACCTTTCGCAGCCTTTCACAGCGTCATAACCTTTCGTAGTCAGTCTCTTTTCGCACCGTATAATGTGCAATGGATCTCATTTCAAATCCACACTAGACGCAATTGCGTATACGGCGACATGATATTCACTATCTACCTCTATCTATCTATCGACAGCGACTCTGGGTTCACCGGCAGATGGGTGGAGACGGTCTGAAGTGCATTTGGAAACGGGAGCCTTGAGTACCCTTGAGCTCTCTGCAAATATACTCCCGATTTAACTCGAGTACCGTCTGAGCGACACAAATAAACCTGAGTGAGACGAATAAGTCTGAGCGAGATATATAAGACTGAGCGCAAAATGAGCGGAAAATCCTCGCTCGAGCGCACGGCTGGTTCCGCTCGATTGCGAACTCATTTTTCCCGATGCTACATGGCCTTTTGGGAGTCCTTGAAAGGAAGGCCCTGTTAGAGACCCCAATCGCCGCGGTAGGCCGAAGATCGAGGGGTGGTGATGGTTTGGAGAGTGGGGCACGGTGAAGCTGGTGGAGCATTGATGCTGAAGGTTGGTGCCAGCACCGGCATTAGCATCAGCTGGAAGTACCGCTGGAGGTTTAGGGCCGGTGAAAGAGCTTTTGTAGACATGGGTAGCGGTGAGGGTGGATACCCGAATTGTATTAATGTCCGGGGGTGAGATGTTTGGGAAGCTCACAAACTTTTTCATCACACAAGAATGAGCGCCGGGTAAGTGCGAATTTAATAACGAGTGATGGCACATGCAGAAGTAGGAACTTGATTTTTTCCTGCAATATTCGAAAATTTCGCATGGTAGGTAGGTCGGATACTGCTATTACCTTTGCACAATTCCAAATAGAATGCCGTTGAAAAAGATCAACCGAAAGATGACCACCCCAGAGCCTTCCAATCAATATCTATGAGCTATTATTATTTAACCATACTGTATTCACCCTATCTAGAATGCAATAGTACCCGATATCTATGGACTGTACATAGTCGTTTACCCGAACCTTTTATAGTCGAACGAGGAAGAGAAAGGATACTTGGAGGCGATGAGTGTTAAGGGCTTCAGAAGATAAAAATTAGTAGCTGAAGAATTGGTTCATAGGCGGCATTTGATCCCCTTCGGTACTATCTATACATTAACTATAACCACTCAACAGTCCTCCCCAGTATAACCCTACCATACGTATACTATAAACAACTAGAATCATTACCACTAACATTACAGGTATCTCAAGCCAAAACTCCACAACGCCTCGTGCCTCGCATCATATCTATGCCAACCATGTCTCCACTACAGTCCCAACTTCCTGCAGCCCCTCGTCCCCCCAGAAATGACCCACTCCTCCCAACTCCACGCTCACAAACCGTTCGGTCCCAAGCTCCTTCTTCATCTTCTCGCCCCATCGCCGATATTTCTTGACTCCAGTAAACACATCCTCGTCTCCAAACGCCACTAGCACTCTTGCCCCCGCCCGCGCTTGCGCAGTCGCTGGATCTATGATAGACTCTGTAGCCGCCGAGAATGAGAAGCTCGGGAGAAGAAACATCGAAACCGGGGGAAGCGGCGGGGAAACAAGGAGATAGCTAGTTATTATATCCAGCGCCTTCGGATCCGGCGGTGGCAGCGCAGGGATCGGGGATGATGACAAAACCGAGGCCGGGGACGTAGACTGGGTCGGGGATCTAGTCCCTGTATACGACGTCCTGCCAACATCCGAATGGCTCTCGTACCACCATTGCGCAGACTTTGTTCCCGCCGTGATCGCAGTTCGGAACGCTTCTGTGGGTGGGGATGCAAGGGATTCCTGGAGTGACGAGGCGGGCGGACACTGCGCCGCGATGAGCCCGCCGTAGGAGTATCCGCCAAGCAGGAGCTGTAGCTCTTTGGGCGGCGGATCGGAGTCGCAGTCAGGGTGTGACTGCAGCGCTGCCGAAAAGTTGATTATCCACGCTGCGATCGCGGCGTAGTCGCCAGTTTCGGCTTTGCCGGTCCAGGTTGTGGAGCCTTTTGAGTGGCCAACGCCGCTGAAGTGGGGTCAGTAACTATGTACCTACGAACTCACGGGGACACGAACCGGAAGTTGAAGACGGCAACAATGTAGCCATGTGAAACGAGTGTTTCTCGGAAATTCTGGACGACGGGATCATGAAAGGTTCCACCAAGCGGGCCATAGGGATGTGCGAAGACAGCTGCTTTACGGGTGGCGCTGGAGACAGAGGAAGGGACTGTGATACAGGTTTCGAGGGATGTTGCGTTGTGGAGGGAGGGGATAAAGAGGTTCAAGGTGGTGCCATTGGAATGGGACTGGTGGGACAGGCGTGAAAGGGAACGCTTTTGGTGGTGATGGTGCATTTTGCGTTGGCGGGACGGAGCTCCCTCAAGTTTGCGACGGGCAGTGTCACCGCGGCAGTTAGGGTTAGGCTTATATACCTCGACGACCTTTCAGGTGTCGGCAGAATGGAATCCCGATTCCTCCTCCGATGGAGCAACACATAATCATCAAGAATTGAATTGATACTAGCTTTTTTAAGTAGAGTCGCCCTTACATGGATTTCAGCCACGCAGGCAAATTAGGATTTTGAGTACAAGACTGGTGCATGGAAGGTGTACCTAGGTTCTTCAGATCAGCGACAAAGGATTCTCCGGTGAAGTACAGCAATTCATTTGCCAAAAGAAGCTGGAGATCAAAAACCTGACCATAACAATGGCTCAGCGAGTTATGAAGAAGCAAGCTGTGCATACAAAGGAAGAATGAGCGGCGTAGGTTTCGAGCCTGTAACCTAGCGTTTATTGCACCTGATAAGTGCAGGTGACCTGACGTTTAGAGCACCACGCCCCTCCTGATCGGTGCAGGTTTCGAACCTGTATAAACACTGGCATTTGTAGCACCATGTTCTTCTGATCAATGCAAGTTTCAAGCTTGTGATCTGGTGTTTACAGCACCCCGCCCTGGCGGTTAGGCTAAGCAATCAGTAGTTATATAGGTACGCAGTGTTTTCAACCATCATTACGTAGAGTACTTGCTCCAAACTACATACCCAGCTAAAGCAGATTGATACTAGTACTGGAATGAGCCGTTGACCCAATGGCTAGCCCGGATATTTATCTATGTTTCAGTGAGCAATAACTGCAGACAAAAGAACAAAAGAATAACAGGCGTAGGTTTCTAACCTGTACCCTGACGTTTGTAATGCCACGTTCTTCAGATTAGTGTAAGTTTTGAGTCTGTAATTTGGCGTTTGCAGCGCCATATTTTTCTGATCATTACAGGTTTCGAGCCTGCGACCTGGTGTTTATAGTACTATTCCCTACATATTAGGTCAAGTAATCAGCTCTTGAAGTACCTAGGTATCTCTGGCGTTTTTAGCTATGACTTACGCTCTGAAGTGCGCTCTCAAGTATGATCCCAAGCTCACTTTACTGTACCCTTCAAGTACCCTCGATTGTACGCTCGATTGTACGCCACGAAGCTCTCTTGACTGTACGCTCCTAAGTATGCTCCCAAGTACGTTCTCAAGTAAGCTCTTAAGTATACTCCCAAGTACACCCTAAGTACTCTCTCAAGTATGCTCCCAAGTACGCTCAATTGCACGCTTTCAAGTTCACTTGACTTAGGCATGGGCTTTGAGAGCCGATTGGAATCTCTTGGTGGCAGACAGATTGGATTTGTATGGCAAGAAGTACCTGAGGTAGCTTTTGCGGAATTGACAGATGTGCCGGTAGGAGATTATTGCAGAGAGCAATTAATGTAATGGTAGAATGTTAGGGAAGATTGAAAGTAACTAGTGGCATACTTTATATAACTAGCAGTGCAGGATGAGGATTATTGTCTACTAATCTGCATATCACAGAAGAAGGGCACTGCGGATTGTGGCCTACGAATTGTATTGGAGGGTAGAAACGCAGTGCGGCATACAGATTCTGTTCAAGTTCAAAACTTAGCCATGGATATCCATACTCAGGAGATGTTAGTTTTCCATTGGAACTCCACAGTATAGTAGGAGGTATGCAGAACTGAGTCGGTACATGAGTTGGTGGAAATAATGAGGTACGCATGGGAATTGCTGAAGCTGTGATGGAAGATAACTATATTGGATTGGAGGAAATTAATTTATTGGATGGATTGAAGGAAATTGTTGCTGGTGCTCCAGAGGATAGTTAAGAATATATCCCAGGCAATGTCCGAACAATACTTTAGTACCCCGATGTCACCCACCTTACGCTTTTGCTGGCAGCCAGTATCGACGGGAGACCTATTCTGCTTTTGCATCTAGGTGTTGTCTAAGCCAGAGAGGTTGCTCAATGTCAAAGTTAATAAGGGGATGTTGACTGCTGCGTCTGCTCTTACCTGCCGAGTATAGTGCTCCTGATTCCCCGGAGGAGTGCTACGGGGTGCTCGCAATGACTATGCATTATCAGCCAGAGTCCAATGTCAGTCGGATGCGGGTGCGATCATTACTCCCCTCTGGTTGTCAGGAGAAAGAGTGGACGATGGCGCCTAGGTATTGTCAGAGTCAGTCGAACACGGGGGTAGACATTTCTTCTTCTACTTGCACGCCGCTGGTTGTCTCCATGTAAATGCTAGTACCATATCAACAGCTCATAGAGTTACTCGCTATAGGCAGTCACACATGCCGGACAGCTTCATATCTATCAGACTATTGGAATTAATCCTCGTAATTCCACATGCATTCCAGTCTCAGTAACAAACAGCCTCGTATCCAGTATACCATGACTCAGACTGCTGTCCTTCTGGTGGCAAAGGTTTTAGTTATACAGCAATCCTAATTATTATTCCATATGACATCCAGGACAACGTATACTAGTTATCGTCAAGCAAACAAGGGCAAAGAAGAATTCATGTGAGTTAATGAGTTAATGGAATTGTTAGGTTTTGTCTTGACGGTTTATATTTCTCTCTCATCCGTAAGAATCGTGCAGTATAGAGAAACCACATGGTGCGTGCAGCCCGAATTCAATTACCCCCCTCAAACCCGCAGAAAATTGAGCAACACCCTTCCTATTATTAATCCTCAAATTCCCCCATAAACTCCCCAGGCGTACACCTTCTAACCCCATGTACAATCCTAAACCTATCATTCGTGACCTTTCCCAGCTCCATATCGCACGCCGCCCAGTCCTGACCATTCTGGAAGCAGTACCAGCCATTTCTATCGCAACTATTGTTCTCTTGGACGATTCGGACTCTGGCGGGAATTAGTGAGCTAGCTACAAGTGTGGGTAGATGTGCGTACACTGAGATCTTCCGACTTTCGGCCGCTGCCAGGGTGAAGAGTGCCAGAAATAAGGTGGTAATCGAGACCTGCATCGTGAGGAGGAGGAGGAACAAATGGGGTATTTGATATAGCGGGGTAGCATGAGAGGGTCTTTAAATCAACAACTACGATCCCATCCCTTCTTTCCCACCACCATTACTATTGTTTGTGCGGGCGACGACCTGAATAAGGCACAGCACCGCAATGCCGAGGATTCAACATGCCCACCAGCTATGTACCTAGGCACATAATACTGATCTGCATATAACGGCCGAGTGCCGGTAGCGCTGCTTCCCATTGTTGCTGTTACCGTGCCTAACCGGCGTTTCAGACTTGCAAATGAGCTTGCTCGCTTGGTAAGTGTGTAAATGGCCATTTCGGTACCATGGTATCTAACGCAGGGCAATATAAACTCTCAAAGGAATACGACTCTCCCAGCCCACTGGTGTAACGCAAACAATTCTAACCCTACACTGAGGGCGGCTAGGTATATATGGCGAGCTCGAGTAAAAGAAAGTGCTAACTCGGGAGATATACGCACGAAGAAAGTCTGTGGGTGTATTAGCATCAGCATCCGTATACGTTATTGTGGTTGATAGATTAATTTTCCACGTCACCATCTTCACCCCCCGCACCAGTATATATCAGTTCCTGTATATCAGCGTCGTTCGCTATCACACCAGCAAACTCAAAACCCTTCGATATGAAGTTTACAATCGCTTTCACTTCTGGACTTTTCCTCTATACCTCTATGGCTGCCGCAGAAACTATATTGGAATTCACAGTGTAGGTCCATACTATGGGTTCATGATTAGCACACTGACAACTCCACAGACCTCGAATCATCACAGACTTCAAGTGCACGGTAGACTTCGCAATTCACTGTTGGTCGAATGGACGAGATCTTGGGGTGTGCAATGCAACGGAAGGGTTAGTGACCAATGACTATTTTATTGTACAGACGATTGATACGTGGAATTGCGAACCGGGAAAGTTGATTGGAATAATGTAAGGAGAGGAATGTATGTTTTTTTGGCGTGTACGGGGATATGATTGTTTGGGAATTTAACCTGGATTTTGTTGTTTCCGGTCCCGTATAACTCTTTCCCAGTCACAAATCGATAGTATGAGAGCAGCACATTGAAGGCCGTTGCAAGATCAAGCCATCATCTCCAGCGACTAGACCAGAGTGCTGATTTGGTATGCACCTGAACATTATTCGTTCATGTATATGTGTCCAATACATAGGAACGTAGCAGTGGACTCGAAGGGGCGATTAGGAGTGACTAGCCGTGGAACCCGCCTAACATAGGAGATTTCGGCTAGGAAATGGTGAAGTAAACTGTCAATTGCGTTTGTAATAAGCCTTACATACTACCCATTCAACCAATCTTTGCATTCGAAAAATCCATCTCTGTTGTCGCACTCAGTATAATGCTCCTCCTGGGTCAACTGGAAGATGGTCACTCACCGGGATGCTGCTCCTGGAACTTCTTAAACATATCGAGCTTCTTCTGCTCTTCACTCGTAGGCTTTCCCATCTCCTTCTGCCTCTGGTCATACATCATCTTCTCAACCATTGCCCTCGTCTCGCCATCAAGGTCGCTCAGCTTCGAGTTCTCTGGGTTTATTTTGGTAGTATCGATCTTGGGATGGTGGGTCAGAACGTGTGGCCACCACTCCATCTGGTTCACTTTCTCGAGATGAACCTCGACGGACTTTTGATCTTCGAGGGACCAGGTGGATTCGTCTGCACGGATTGACTTCGGGAGATCACCCTACGTACTGGTTAGTAATGTTAAACCCAAGAGGAATACAGTGGACGACAAACCTCCATGATGGGGTCTTTACCCTTCAAACCAACCTTGAGCTTGTTCGACGAGATGACGACATTGAGATCTCTTCCTCGGGTGCCAGCAGGAACGGGAACAGAGATATCGACATCGGCGATGGTTTGCTTCCAAACATATGGAAGAGCGGCTTGTTCGGCAGCTTCCTTCTCGTGGGCGGCCTTCTCAGCGGCGAGGTCGGGCACGTCACTGGATGACATTTTGTGGTTGGTGTTGTGTTGATTTTCTGGATGCCCCACCAAGACCCTCTACGCAGAATGCTTTAAACAGGGCAGATGACGATAAGATAAGATTAAAACGATAAGAGGAAGTCTGGCAAGATAAGATTGAACTAGACCAAAAACACATGTCATGGTGATGAATTGCGTTGCTCCAGCAACATGCGCCTTGTTTACTGTTACCATTTTCATCGCTTCTCGTCTCTCCGTCTTGTTCCTGTATCCCTCCTCTTGCCTCGTCTATCTGCCAACCACACTGTGCAACCAATATCAAGTGCTTTTGTCTTCAAGAGTTTATCAATTCTTTTTGCTCTCTGAGTTTCTTCATTTTTGTTAAAACGTTATGGCGGAACCGCAACAACGACGGTACATAACGCGTGCCAGAGCACAAGCTGGTGGTGATCCTGCTGTCACCTCCACCGCCGAAACCTCTGCTTCAAGAGCCACCCGAAGTACATCTGCTGGAAAAAGAAAGGCTCTTGCCGAGTCGACCCGAGCCCTCGAGAACTCGCGTAATCAACCTGACGATGAGCCACGGAATCCTGCGCCTGCCATCAGGGCAGCCAGGTCTATCAAGTCGGCCGTAAAGAAGCCTGCCACTCGAGGCAAGATTACTGGCAACTCCTCTGGATTGTCAGCTGCTCCGAGACGGTCAGGACGTACTGGTAATAATAAAATTAGACCATCAAACTGCATAGATGCTAAAACTATCTGCGCTCGCACCTTAGCACACGCAAAGAAGGTTACATTTGCGAGCCTACCTCCGTCCTCCTCGGAAGACAAAGAGAATGCGGTGCCTTCCAGATTACCAGCAACGCCTGAAAAGGGGAAGCCTAAGGCCTTCGAGGAAACAGACGAACTTATGTCGACATCGATGGGTGCTCTTTCAGTAAAGCCCAAGCGGATCCCACATTCGAAGTTGCAACAGCCAACGACGGGTGTCTTTGCCGATCCCGTGCCCGCTCTCTCTCCTCAGAAGGCCCGAAGACCCAAGAGACTATATGATATTGACGATGCAGATTTGGAAGACGAACTACTGTGCCCAACTTCGCCTAAACTTCTCGAAAAGCCAAAGCGTCCAATTGCACCTCTTGGGAAGAATATCGAGGATGGAGCAGGCCTACTGATGGGATCGAAGAGCACTCTGAAGCCATCAGCATTGTTCGGTTCTCCGGCTAGGAGATTTCCCCAGTCCCCGTCTAAACTGGAGGGCTCTATCTCACTAAACCCTCAAGCCTCTCCTTCAAAGACTAGCGCACTCTCAACACCTCCTCGAAGACCACAGGGAAGCGGATCGAGATTAGGCATGTCAATTTCAAAGTCGACTGCAAAAGCATCTTCATTGAAATTTTCTATTAGTATGAATGAATCTGACGATCCTTTTTCTGATGCATGCGATCCTTCAGTTGTTGATGACGGGGTTTCCCATTCAAAGCCGATATTGGAACGGAAGCTGTTTGTAAAGGAGGATCTATCGCTAGTTAACAACGGTTCCAAAGTCAACCTGGACTTTAAAGAGCCCTTGGGTTCAATCAAGGACGAAAAGCGATCGACGTCTCCTGAGACTTCAAAGCTCGACTCGAAGAGTACTATTGATATGGACGCTGATATTTCCACGACCCCTCCAGCGCCGTCATCAAAGTTCGAATATCCTGTGATTTCCCCTACAGACACCCTGAAACGCCATGCTCCCACGAAGGTGGAAGCGGATACTTCCGTAAAGAAAGAGGAGGACATCGCCAAAATGGATGTGGACGGTGATATCCCAATGGATGACATCCTAGGATCCACTCAGTTATCTCCAACTCCTGCGGCACCGCAAGCTAAGAAATACTGCAACCCTAGTGAAGGTGGAAGTAGCTTCGGTCTCTTTGATTTTGGAGAGGAGGATGACGATGAGGATATGGATTACGATTCGGAGAATGTTCCGCCTACCCAAGCTGCGGCAGTCACCAGCCTGGCGAGCAAATTTGATAGCATTGAGTTCGATAGACAAAAGGACGGCAGCCGCGGATTCGGACAGGAGATTGATGTTTCTACCAAAGAGTCGAGTATGACGCTTTTTGACTATAGCGACATTCCTGTTGACCCTATGTTGTTGAGTGAGGACATCAGCGATGTGGTGATTGGCTACTCCGAATGCCCAACGCCGGTGACCACAGTTCCTGTGAAATTTCACTCCGAAGACGATGATGTTTTTGGGGACGATAGGGAGAGGCAGTATACGATGTCGGCAGATCTCTTTGGCCGTAATTTACCCCATCAAGATGAGGAGTCTAGACGCAGGCGGCGAAGCAGCGGCATCCTTGAGCGTACAGGCGGTGTTCTTGCTGGTGCTGTAGTGCTTGTCGATGCGTATACAAATGACGGCGCCAACTGCAGAGAAACCTTTGAAAAGATGCTCAAGGGCATGGGGAGCAAGGTTCTTAAACAATGGAACTGGAATCCAGATTCTGCGAGTCCCGGAAAGGTCGGAATCACTCATGTGGTATTTAAGGATGGGTCACCGCGGACTCTGCAGAAGGTGAAGGCAACTAAGGGGCTGGTTGCATGTGTCACACTAGCCTGGGTTATGGAGTGTGCTCAACAAGACGAATGGCTTGACGAGAGTGCGTACGCGATCGATCTGAACGATGTTCCTCGCGGAGGCCATAAGGTATGATTTCCACTTATCTTATCTAGGACGCAATAAATAACTAATGGAACCATAGCGTCGCAAGTCTATGGAACCCCAAAAGATGGATGAGCTGATTTCTCAACTCACATCGGCACCAAAAGATCGTTCCAGAACGCCTCCTAAGACTGTAGCCCCGAAAACCCCCCAGAGATCGTTCCCGAGCCAACTTATACCCCGGACTGAACCGCCGAAGTTCGATCTCAGCACGGTTAACCCATTCCTTACTGAGCGGATCCGCATCGCTCGGAGACAGAGTATGCAGTTCGCACCCAAAATTGGAAGCCCCCTTGTGAAGAGCTGGAGTGTTGCCGAGTAGATTGGCATACTCCTGAGGCAAGTTTTTGGCCACATATCGTGTTTTGGTATCGTTTGCCTGTTCTTGGTTATGGATGGAAACTGCTCCGCATATTTGTCTCACCATGTTTGGGAGACTGTTGAAGTATCTTTTTGCGGTTTCTTGTTTTTCTTACAATGGCGAGGATACCTTTGCTATTTGTGTATAAACTTCTGCTTATCACTGAAGGGTAGACCTGATCGATGAGTGAGTTCAGGTCTACTTCTACGACTGTTTATGGAGTTTTACTTATTTCTTTTGGCGTGTAAGCAAGCATTTTTTTGTTTTCGTTCAGTTTCACAGTGATGTGGGATAGATGTCGAGCAAAAATGTATTCTTCTCATTTTGTTAGCATAGCGGGTGTTTTTCTTGTCTGTCCTTGTATGACGATATCTATAGCTACTACTACCCCGTTGACCTTTGGGCAATGCGGAATCCTTGAATTTTTTACAATAGATCATTGGTGCGAACCGTGTGATGGTGTGTTTTTGCTTTCTACTTTTGATGCTCATTCTTAAAATCACGGATTGAATAGCAGGTAAAACCGCAAGTGTATTATTTCCCCTATCATACGCAATCCTCCTCTCCCTTTCTCCCACAAGAAGCAGCACCCATACAAAAAGATCCCCATGCAAACTAGAACAAAACCGCCACCTCAGACATGATTACAATTGTTTCCCTCTCCATTTCCCCCATCCCATCGCAGCCCAAAAACAAAAAAACAAAACAAAAACCAGAGTTGGTATCCCAAAATTGTAAAATTCCCAGATCCCGTACAGAAACCCTCTTCCTTCCAAAAGCACAAAAAAAAGTAGAGTTAAAAGCGCCGAGAATGTTCCCCTCCTAAACCAAGATACAGGAATTATAAAAAAACCAAGAGATAAACAAGAAGGGGGGGGCTGGGGGTAGAGTTGACAGTCATAGAAAAGCCAAAGACAAAGACAAAACACAAACCCCCCAATTCTAACACGCTGATATGTCGAAAAGAAAAAGAAGAAAGTAGCCATGACGTCGTCTCATCATCAAAAAAACTCCCAAAAGAAAAGCCATTCCCCAAAAGAAAAAAAAAAGAACCCCGGATTTCCGATTTCCTTACGAAGAAGCCTGACTATACTGAGTGGGCATGTTGACGCTTCCCTCAAAGCCCTCATCCTCTTCATGCTCAATCCCGATTCCCGAGTCTCCGTACACTCCTAGCCGTCTCTTCTTGCTCTTCTTGACCGTCTCAACGCCAACCATTCTACGGCTAGTGCTGGCGGGGCTGAGTGGCTCTGTGACCATCTCCTGTTGCTGTTGCGAAGATGACGCTTCGGCGTGGGACCGCTTCTTGCTCTCGCGCGACTTCTGTTCGCGGATGTACTGGCCCTTGCGATCTCCAAAACGGATCAGGAATCTTTCTGCCTCCTGTTGCAGACTGTCCATTGCCTCTCTACCCTTCTCACGTTCGATCTCGAGCTCTTTCTCTAGCTCGTACTTGTCGGATTCGAGCGCGGTAACCCTGAGTTCGAGATTGCGTTTCTCGGTTTGGTAGATGGCGAGGGTTACTTGGAGGTCGTTGAACTGTTGTGTCTTTTCGGTGATCATGGTATGGAGACGGGTGTTTTCGGCGTTCAACTGGACTCTGAGCTGCTCCATTTCGTCTTGAGTCTGTTCGAGTAGGACTTCAACTTCGGCCTTCTGCTCGAGGAGTGCGTTTTTCTCGTTGACGGTTTCTTCCTCGTAAAGCTGGTGTTCGGCGTTCAGCTGGGCTTCGCGACTCTCGGCCTCTTTGAGCCAGTTTTTTAGTTGAGCCTCTCTTCCCTGGAGGTCTGAAATGCCCTGCTCGTGTTCTTGGATGATCTGCTCGAGACGCACTTTCTCCTTGCCAGCCTCGAAACGGACTTCTTGCAGCTGTCGCTCAAGAGAATCTATGTTTTGCTCTAGTGATTCCTTCTGGGAGGCGTTCTGACGCTTCAGCTCCTCAAGATCAAGCGCAAGCCTCTCGATCTCCGCAGTACGCTCCTGGAGCCGGGCTTCCAGTTTCTCTGCCAGCTCTTTCTGTTCGGCAAGTTTGGCCTCGACTTCCTGGATGCGATTCTCTGCCAATTCTTGGGCTTCTTCGAGCTCAGTCTGGAGAGCGACAATGTCGTTCGCTGCTTGGGCACTGGTCTCTTCGAGTGTCTGTAGAAGATCGGCGATCTTCTTGTTGGCATGGTTGAGGTTTGATTGGAACTGCGCGACCTCGGCTTGGTGATCGCGTTTCAACTTGGCAATGTGCTCATCAAGGCCCTCGATTCGTTCCTTGGACTCTGCGACAAAACCTTCGAGGTCATGGATCCGAGCAACGTGTTCTGCGATGGTGGCCTCAAAGCGAGCCTGGAGTTGATTTTTTGCGTCAACTGCTTCAACTAACTTGTTCTGAACAGCAGCCACAGCAACGACCTTCTCACGATGCAACTTCTCTAGTTCTCCCTTATGCACGATAGATTGCTCATTGAGTTGTTGATAGAGCTTCTCTTCCTCAAGCTTACGAGTGTTAATTTCATTCTCGAGCTCGTCAATTTCCATGCGGTTTTCCTCGGCGGCGGCGTTCAGCTTCGCAATTTCTTGCTCGGCATTAGTAAGTTGCCGGTGAGTGGCGTCTCCAGCAGCCTTGGCTTCGACAAGCTCCTTATCGACGTTAGATTTCTGCATATTGACGTCTTCAAGGTTAGCCTCAAGTTCTTGAATGGTGGCGTCCCTGTCTTGGATAGTCTCCTCGAACTCCCTTAGCTGGTCTTCGAGGTTGTTAATCCGAGAATCAAGTTCGAGAATATGCTTCTCGACAAAAGATGGGATGTCAGACGCCTTCAGCTGGGGGTCCCCAATATCGAGATGCATGGCAATATCTTCGAGATAGCAGTCGAGGTCGGCAGCATGTTCCTGCTCCGAGACGAGGTTTGCACTAAGAGCCTTTGCGTTCTCTTTGGCATCAAAAAGCTTGCTATCCAGATCCTCGATAAGGGCTCCAAGAACTTGAAGTGCATGGTCGTTGCTACCAGTCCAGGCAAAATCTTCGAGATCATGGCCGGTGAAAGGAGAGTCTTCAAGCTGACGTCGTTGATTGAAAAGGGTTTCGACTCGCTTTCGAATATCCTTGAAGCGATCTGTCAACTTCTCGACTACCTCCTCGGGGGAAATTTCGCCATCGCCCTCCCGAGCCAGAATGCGAATCCTCTCCTCCAGCTGTTGCCTTATACGTTCATTCTCGCGAGCCCGGGCCTTTGCCATGACGAGTTCGGTGATCACTTCTTCCACGGCCATGTCGAGTGGTTGTTCTCCGATGATATAGGGCTGGATCTTCTGAGCGATGATAGACTTCTCTTCATCCACAGCTTGGGCATTTCTATTCATCTCGACCAGTTGTTCCCGGAGATGTTTGAGCTCTTGTTGATATTCGATCTTCGCAGAGTTGGAAGACTTGAGTGAGGATTCAAGAGATACAATCTTCTCCTCGAGTTCTGCGATGGACTGCCTGAGGAACTCGTTGTCTTTCTGAGAGATGTCCAGGAGGTTGGTAAGATCAGTAACTTGGGTCTGATAATTTGTGATTTCTTGTCGCATCAGTTCTTTCTCCGCCTTGAGAGCACGAACTTCCTCCTCCAACTCTTCGACTCGCCCTTCCAAATCCTCAATTTTGGCCTCCGCATCCGACTTCTCACTCTCGGCAACCCTAATAGCTCTCTTTGATGCCTCGACTTCCGCTTGCAAGTTCACAATTAGACTCCTCATACCCTCCATTTCCAATGCAGATGAAGCTGCAGCCTGCTTGAAACTATCGATCTGGGCCATTTTGTCGAAAAGGTCTTTGCTGAGGCTGTTCTTATCGCCGGCTGCAGATTCAAGATCGGCCTCAAGTTCCTTGACCCTAATCTCAAGACGACTGATATCTCTCTCGAAGCTCTGCTTCTCGTTTTCAGAGCTCAGAGCCGCTTTCTGGAGGGTGTTGATTCGATTTTGTAGTCCTGATATTGAGTTCTCGAATTCATCTTTGGCCTTGTCTGCAGCCTTTGCAGCCTTTTCAAGTTCGGCAATTTGGTCTTCCAGGGATGTGATTGTCTTTCGCAAACTCTCATTCTGCCCATCCAATACATTAGAATCCTCCTTAAGCCTGCCAATATCCTCTTCCAAGGAGATCTTGTCGGACTGTAGAAGCTCATTTGCGGCCCGGAGCGCATCTTGGATTTCATTCATGCCAAGGACTTTCTGTTCGAGGACTACTTTTTCGCCGGTGCGTTGTGTGAGTTGTCCGGTGAGGTTGAGGTTAGTTTGGCCGAGATCTGAAACCTTGGCGCTCAGCTCCTCGACATTTGACTCTAGATGATTCACTTTGGCGTTCAAGGATGCATTCTCATGTTGGAGAGTTTCGGCGTTCCTGGCGGTGGTCTCAATCTCGGCCAATAGTGTTGCGTTCTGTTCTTCGAGATCTTCAATGCGCTGCGCCTTCTCGGCTAGCTGAACTTCCAGCGAAGCTTTGGCCACCTCAAGATCCCGAACCTTCTCGTTCGTCTTTTTGAGCAACTCCTGAAGGTTCGAAAGCTCGCCATTCAAATTTTCAACCTCCTCACTCAGATTATCAACCCGCGACTCAAGCGACTCCTTCTCTGCCTCAAGATTGCTGATAGCTTCTTCTTTTTGTGCACTGTTATCCAGAGCAGACCCCTTGGCTTGAGTGAGAGCCTCAATTTCCTGATCCTTTTCCGTAATTGCCTCTTGAACCTCCTCAAGCTCCCGCTTTGAAGTGTCGAGGTTCGTTTCCAGTTGATCGATCACCACCTCCAACTCCGATTTCTCCGCTTTGAGATCACCGATTTCATCGTCCCGTTCGTCAAGTTGGCCCTGGATGCGATCTTTCTCGAACTCCAGAGTCTCAATCTCCTGCTCTTTTTGCTCAAGCTGCTCCTTAGTAATGCGAACTTCCTCCGTCAAGCTGTCAACACTAGATTCAAAGTTGGCAACGCGGGTATTGAGGGTTTTCATTTGTTCAGTCAAGTCCTCAACCTCCTGATCCTTCTGCTCTTGAAGCTCCTCAAGCTCCAGACGAAGGCTCTCAATTTCTGCCACAGCATCTTCGGATTGTTTCTTGAGACCGCCAATCTCAGACTCCAGATCGTTCTTCGTAGCCTCGTCATCTGCGATCCTTGCTTCGAGATCCTTGATAAGGGCTCTCATCTTCTCAATTTGGTTGTTCACCTCATCCTTCTCTCTGGTGCCTGTCTCGATGGTGAGCTCTAGAGCTTTGACACTGGCTTTAAGTTCGGCTACCGCAGCCTCAAGAAGACGCTTCTCCTCGGTGACGGTAGTGTGCATGTGCTTCAGTTCGTCGATTTCGGCCTCAAACTCAACCTTCATAATAATTAGTTCTTCCTTTTCTTGGTCGAAGATTTCGTCGGTTTGGACAGCCCCAGTTTGAACATCTTGTAGCCGTTCGCCCTCAAGCTCTTCCAATCGGGTGATCTTGGCGGCGAGGGTATCGCTGTGGATTCGGAGGGTGTTGTTCTGTTTTTGGAATGCCTCTGCCTTTTGACGGAATTCTTCGGAAGCAGCGAAGGTTGACTCGCTCTCCTCTTCGAGATCATGGATCTTGTCGTTGAGGGCATTCAAAGCGTGCTGCAGCTTCTCGTTGTCGGCTCGGAGATCCGCAATTCTTGGGTCTTCCTCTTCCTCTTCGTCTTCCTCTTCAATTTCCATAAGATTACTAGAGGTTGCCCTCCCAGAAGATCTGAAAGGCATATCACCACCGGCCGACGAAATATCGTCAGCGCCGTAATCACTAGTCATGACAGATGTCGCTCCTCCAAATACGGATTCCTCAACCACAGTTTCAATCTCGACTTGCTCGTCGAATACAACCCTTCTTGAGGTAGGGCTTCGTGCCTGAAGTTCCTCTAATTCCTCGATATGTTGTGCAAGAGATCTGTTCTCTTCGACTAGGATTTGCTCTTCTGCGTCGTGAAAGACTTCATCCTCCTCCTGCCGTCGCTGTGCCTCCTCTGCGCGAGCTTGAATCTCGTCACGAAGAGTCGCAATCTGAGCCTCAAGGTCACGGATTCTCTGATCTCGTCTGGACGGTGGCGTCGTCTGGCCGCCATTGTTGCTATTCTGCCGTGAAAGAGGAGTAGGTGATGATCGGAAGGGGGTATGCAGTCGATCTTCTGGTTCGGGAGAATGTGCTGGAGTGTCATCGGCATGATCGTCTCCGAAATCCATGTTGTCACCCATCCCCATCCCCATCCCCATTCCCATTCCCGCATCCATATCCACATCCCCATCCATATCAACATCCCCGTCCTCAGGCTCCCGTTCCTCCATGACAGGCTCAAGGTGTTCTGGCTCCTCCGATGGCGCGTGTTTAGCTGCTAATAATTCCCGTTCCAGTTCCCTGAGTCGCTGCTGAGAATCAGCGAGCTCGGCACGCAATTTCGCAAGCTCCTCGCGGTTTTTCTGACGATTGGCGTTCATCTCAGAAGTAATGTCATTCATCTCTTGGCTGAGGCCGTTACGACGTAGGGCCCGCCGTGTGCGGAGTGAGAGAACCTGCCTAAAAGGCAAGAACTGGACTTCCCTAGATATGCCGGAAGGCAACTCTATCGATCTTGGCTCACGAGCTGGAACTGCAGCTAATGTATGACGGCGATGGGGCTTGCTGCGACGTTTCCGCTGAGAAGACACTGGTGTGTTTGCTTGGCTACCACCAGATCTCCGTCTTCGAGAGGAGGAGGCAACAGCATGATGGAGCCGTGGACCAGGATCTGACTGTCGTGACTTCTTCTTCAAAGGGGTTGCTGAAACAACAATTCTATCCGACAGAGTTGGTGAGCGGGATGCCTGCGCAGCAGCCTCTTCTGCGTCCTGCTCCAGCTGGTGAGAGTCAGGCAGGCTGAATCGTGTACTCCGTCTCCGTGCCGAGGGAGCAGGAGTGCTTTGTGCAGGCTCATCCTCGTCATCGTCGTCGGCAGCAGCTGTCTTCAAAGTCTTTGCAACCGCAACAAATGTCTTCAGCTCATGGTTAGAACGAGGAACTTTCAAAGCGATCTTTTCGTTTGCGATAATCCGGCGTAACCGCGGCAACGGTGTATAGGTATCAGTGTCGTCATCGGCCTTGCCTTTGGTAATCCATCCGTCCGATTCGAGCTCATTAAGTGTCTACACAATTTTCTTGCGTTAAAACAGTTCTAATTATACAGTTCCCATTAATGGTGTAAACTCACCAGTTGTACCCGTTTCATCCATGCTGCAGGGATCGTAATGTTATTTTCCTCGCATAATGTTTTGAATTTCGATTCTACCACACAAACATCGTCAGCAACAACAAAACTGGGGAAGTATTATCGCGTACTTATCGATTGCAAAGAAATTGCTTTATTAGATTCTCTTGGGTTGATAAGCAAGTCTATGGCGGCAAGCACCCGCACTTTGTATGGATACGAAGGCATAGTCGATTATGGAGTTTTTCGGTTTGTTTGTGATTGTTGTGATTTATGGTTCGATGGTGAAGGGAGAGGAAGCTAGAGCTTCCCTCTAGGCTTTAAGCTGTGGACCGCGCGTGGTTGGTCCCCGTTCGCTACTATATGACGTTTGACCTGTCAGAACCCACGTTTCCTATGATGGACGCGATGCTATGACGCGTGTAGAAAGATGAGGGTCCACCAACTTATATCGCAATGGATCCGGAACAGTATTCAAAACTCCGGTAGTGGTCGTGGGAAAGATCCAAAAAGATAAATATTGGAAGAGCGGAATGGTGAGTGGGAGGTTGAAGAGGAGGGACAGAGAGAGGGGTTGGTGATGGTAGTGGTAGTGGTTTTCCTTGATGGGGATGGGGGGTTCGAACGTTCGTTGGCTCGGTGGTCGAAAACTACCGGGAAAAGCACAAAGATAAAACATGCAGTGGCCCGTTGAGCTTGTCTTGATTTGCTTCTAGCAGCGTGCGACAGGATGGGTGGGCCTATGACTCTGATCATTAACCCCTGCAGCGTAAATGCACGAACAACAAAGCAGCGGGAACGATTTGATGAGAAACAACCACGAAAGGACACATCGAAGGCTTCTAGATACGGTTGAAGAATTGTCCAGTTCTTCTACATGCACCTCGCCGCAGATTCGGGAGATGCAGATGTTGATGTTGTGCTGATGCTGATGCGGGATGGGCGCCATTCGCGTCAACGTCACAACTCGCCAATCGCGAAGTCATGTTTTCATCATTTCGCAGGTCCGAAACTTGCATGCAACAACAGCTCATCAGAATCAAGTTTCCACGAGACACCCCAACAACTTCAACTTCAACTCCCATCTGTTCCACCGTTTATCTTTCATCGCATGTAAATAGAGCAGATATTAGATTGGTGTCGCAGAAGGACAGGACATTCTCCAGCGGTTGCTGCGCTGCACTGTAAATCCATCGCGTTACGCTATCACATGATAGCAATGTGAAGCCGAAATGGCGGTGAGGGCTTTCATGTTGCCAAGCGACGGTCGGTTAGCACAGTGGGATCCGGGAAGTGCAACTCACAACGTTTCGCTATGTCAATCGCCTACGACGATGACGACGAGAAATGGGAAGCTTCATCTCCCGCGACAATGTCGAGCGAAGAAGATCTCGAAGCTGATCCGAGCGTTCGCAAAACACACCTCCTAGCTCTCCCAAATGGTTCCCCTCCTCTCTTAGAGCTCCCGATCTAACTCCCTCAATGCTCCGATCTAACCCATACAGAACTCCTCCTCCAAATCCTCTCCTACCTCTCTGGCCACGAACTAGCCTGTGTCTCCGAAACTTGCACCCGTCTCTCCGCCCTCTCCTCCACGCCCTCCCTCTGGATCTCCCTCCTCTCCGCCTTCCACATCACCTCCCCAGAGCCATACCCATCCTTCAAACACCTCTATGGCCACCTCTATCCATACCTCTGGCTCGGCGCACGCCTCTGGTTCTCTGACCGGCGCTTCACCGGACACGTCGCTGTCTCCCACTACTGGCCCAAAACCGGAGAAATAACCTTCCATACCCTCCTTGCACCTCCGTACCACGGGGAGCCAAGTTTCTGGTCTCTGAACCCCACCGTCTCCATCGACTCCTTCGCCCCCGTCCTAAAACTCTGGACCTTATCACCATTCCTCACCCTCCCACCCAGCCCCAGGTTAGAGATAATCGAGACCACGCTCCAACGCGCAGCGCCGATCCCAACACACAAGCAAACGCCATCAATGGCATTATGGCCGCCGCTACGGGTCCCAGCCGAAGAGCGGACACGGAACCTGAGCCAAAGCGGATTCTTGGGTGCATGGCACAACCCCGCGCCAAACGCCGCCGGAACCTCGATATTCCGTGTCTGCAAGAAGATGCGGAACCACTCCAGCGGTGAGTCCGAGACATTTGCGGCCGTGGAGGAAAAGAGGTACACTCCCGATGCGAAGCACCCGTGGCGCGGGGTGTGGGTGGGTGATTACTCGGCGCATGGATGCGAGGTGGTGTTGTTTCATCAGCCGGAAAGGAAGGAGGGGCGGGTGCTGAGCGGGATCAAGTTGAGTGGGGATATTAATGTTCCCCGTGGGGAGTGCACGTTCCATGTTCCCGACCTTCTCGACGAAGTGAGGATAGCCCATGAGCGCGAGTGGCCGGGGGCTAGGGTGGTGAGGGGGTTTGGGCAGATTGCGGATGTCCAGCACCGAGATCGTGAGAGTTCATTCCTTTCTGCGCATCGCAAGTCGAACTAATGGGACATGATAGCCAACTACATCGACTGCGAAATAATCTTGATCAATCACAACGAGGTCGCTTTACACTGGATCATCCCAAACGATCTATATCCAGAGGAGCCATTTGAGTGCATCAGTAGGTTCCGACGTGTGGATGTGGACCGGTTCATATTCGGAGACGGAGTTCAGGACTTCGCAAAGGAGGGCTAGGAAGGGCACTTGTGACATTCGGATTTTGGTCAATAGTTACGGATTATTGAGCATATACCCCTCCGCCAGAGATACTCAGTGTATTTGAGTAGAAACCTAGAATACAAAGTCAATCATGCTCGCAACTCACGATGTTCACAAGGCATCACTCGCTCAAACACGATTACACGACTGATACACATGCCTTTGTTTTCCCCAATCGCTCGCAATTTCTTGCCCATTTTACCTAAGTCCTAATGCATGCTCGAACTCATAGTAGTAGTAGTAAAAACAAAGAGAAAGACATATACTACACAAAAAGCCCGCACCACCGCATACTCATACCACTTCAAGAAAATAAAATATAAAAACATAAACTCATGCAGACCGAATTCCAAAAGGGAACAGACAGAATGCAGTTAGCCTCGATTATTGCCCGGAGTGCCTGCCCAAAGAACGCGGCAATGGCGCTGAAAATAAGAAAACTTATATACCGTTAACCAAAAGGAATCAGAGAACGAATAAAGAGTGAATATCTCTCCCCTCCCTTGAAACTACTGCCAGCTCTGTGACGGAGGCGTCCCAGCCGTAGTATTGGATCGCGGAAACACAGGTACAGTCTCCAGCGTCTCCAGCCCACCTATGGTCCCCGACTGCCCCGAAAAGTTGCCCTGCATCTGAGCCTGCTGCTGAGCCTGCTGCTGCTGCATCATCATGCTCGTCCTAAATGGGTTCGTGCCGCCGGGTACCGACAGCCCAGATCCACCCGTTGCTTGCGGTGAAACATTTGTATTGCGTGCGAAGGGGTTTGTTCCAATGCCTGCGGTGGTTGCGGAGCGTCCGAGCATGTTGTTTTGCGGGGGCGATTGCGGGGTGAAGTCTTGGGTGGTGAAGGAGGGGGGGCCGCCAGCTGTTGCCGTGAGTGTGGTTGGTGAGGTTTGTGTCGTGCGCGCGAAGGGGTTGGTGGATTTTGGTTTTTGTGATGGAGGGGAGGTAGCGAAGTTTGCAGCTCCAGTGTTGGGCACTACCATTGACTGTCGGAAGGGATTTGTGCCGGTTTGGCTGGGGATCTGTAGGCCTGCTGGAGGCGGGGGTTGTTGGAAGTTTTGGGGCTGTTGCTGAAAGTTTTGGGGTTGCTGTTGTTGAATGAATTGTTGAGGGATGGCAGGGACTGGTGACTCTGCCATGGCGAGCTGCTGGTCTTGTGGTGTGTAACCGCCGAAACCGGCACCTGTGAAGTGGGCTTGTACAGGCTGAGCTTGGAGTTCTTGTACGGATGGTTGCGATACTTGCGGGTATGGTTGAACTGGGAGTTCTTGTACCGGCTGTGGGAATGGGTTGGTTTGTTGAAAGCCAACGGGGAATCCTCCCGTCTGGGTAGGCATCTGGGGTGTGGGGACCATCTGTGGCATCTGCGGCTGAGACACATATACTTGTTGCTGATATGGATTGACCATAAGCTGAGGTGCGGGTCCAATTATCTGAGGTATTTCTTGTGGAGCCGGTTGGTTCCCAAACATTGGGGTCTGCTCCGTTTCTATACTCTCAAAGAAGTCGATAAGATCTGGCGCAATCTTTGGAGGTTCTTTTGCTAGTGCCGGCTCAGCCGGTGTAGGTCCCGGCTGTGCAGGAGAAGTCTTGCCAGAAGTAGATTGAGCCGGCTTTTTGGCCCCACCATTCTCCTTTGCCTCTTTCTGTGCCAAGTACTGTCTCCTATTAACGTCGAAATCGGGGTCGTTCAAGTATTCCTCCAGTGATGACGTTAGACTGGTGGGCGCGTGTTTGATGTTGGGAATCTGTAACCGCGTTGACACCTCTACCCTGCGCGCCGCCTGGAGGAAATCCACCACATCAGATGTCTGATTGGTGAACATTTTATATATTTTTAGTGCTCGCTCAGCATCAGGGCGCGACATTTCGAAATAGTGTTCTACGAGTAGTTAGAATGTTTCTCCGGCAGACATGTGCAGAGAACAATCGAACCTAGGACATTGATTACGCCTTCATTCACGACATGGAACAGCTCCAAAAGATCTGATACCAACAATCGAAATGCAAGAAGTGTGATTTCATTATCCACTTCGTCGTCCAAGAACTACAGATCCCTGAGTCAACAAAGGCTTTACGGATAGACCAAAGTGATAATCTTACCGTACACTTCAACAGAGCTTTGATCTGCATCTGAACGCTCTCAACCTCCCGCAGTAGTCCTTTATCGACACTTAATTTCCGTAGTTTTCCCTCTCCATCTCGGACATAATCCGTCCGCACATCTCCGTAAGTCCGCGCGCGCTCATTAAGATAATTTGAGTAGTTTCGTATGTTCCTTCCTTGGATTTGACCTGTCGCCTTGTCAACCTCCATCTATCGTGATGGTGTGAAGCCACTAACCATCCGAATAGTGCGATAGAGCTATCACCCGGGGGTTACGTCGAAGGTATCGTAGTGTTACATCCTTCTCTCCCTCGCGCATCATGTAGTGGACGACGATAAGAGCTTTGAAGATAGTCTAACAATGGTAAGCAACCCAACTTCACAAAACTTCATACCTGCGAAATATTACCGTCCATGAGCTGTCTCTCAGCCGATTGTTGAGGGCTCTAAAAACCTCAGCGATTCCCGCCTCACCAACATGGGTCGCAATGAGAATATGTTCGACATATTTCGCTTTCGGTGCCGCAAGCTTGTGTTTAGTAGCTCCCTAGTACTAGTCAGTATTTCGCTTCGAATACGCCTTCACCGCATTTGCCGCAAGCCGCCACAAAGTTCATGCAGGTTGGAACTGACCTTCACCGATTTCTCAAACGAGCTCGCCATTGAGATCTTCCCAGGGTCCCCGACGTCCCTCCGCCGGCGTCCCAAATAGTTTATCTTTCCCAAGGTGATGGGATGCAGGATTATATCCGTAGAGTTTGCACTCTCACGCCGTCTTGCGTCGCTGATGTGCTATGCGCGTGGGTCGCTTTGTTGATTCTGGCGCGCTCTATCACGGAGCTCAATCTCAGACTATCGGTGATTCTTTGGATGGCACTCGGAATAACGAACGTAACGTATAGTGCGGTAATTATTTGTGAATAAGTTTCGCAGGGCTGCCTTCGTACTCAAGGAAGGAAGCGGGGCGGTGCAGACACAAGCAGGAAGATGCTGTGACCGCAGCCCGTGGAGATGGAACAAGCGAACAAAGGTCGTCGGCGCTCGAGCGGTGTTTTGTGTTTTTGGTGTTGAGCTTGCGGGAGTCGGAGAGCGCTGTAGAGTAAGCAGCCGTTACCGGTTGCTAGTTGGAGTTGATGGAATCTCGGGATGGACGGCGTACATGAGCGACAAAGCCAAGGTTCCCCTAGCTGCTTAGCGACTCTCCAATCAAGATCAAACCATGCTTACAGCAACGCGATTGAAGCTGGCGATTGGGGATGGCGCAGTTACTGATAGGTCACGATCTTTAAGAAGCACAGCAGTCGGAATAACTAATTTGCGATATTGGGCACGAACAGCCGATTTGGAGCCACTCTATGCAAGACCTGACCAAAATGACCACTCAACTGGATATATCCATTATTATTGATGAATGAAATTCAAGTTTTTTTTACCGGGTTACAAGTCTTAGCACGAAATATCCTGGTGGCTCACATCAGACAGCGAGTGATAAATGATGCACGCCTCTGCAGTTGCATTGGCTCTCTGTTCACACTATCTCGCTGTATGCAACTCTCACATCTAGCTTCCAATAGTTGGGTCGAGATACCCAATCATAGAACCACCGGCGAAAGAAGTATCGGCAATACCTTAGACATACAAAATGTAGCAGTTCCAGAACACCAAGTAGCATGAAGGCTAACAAGATGTCTAGACGGCTCCTAGAACACCAAGCAGCATGAAGGCCAACAGGATGTCTAGAAGGTCAGCACCTCTAAAGAGAGTAACTAACCGGGCTAGATGAATCACAGGTACTTTAAGATCCATCAACAACCCCGACTGCCGGTATCATGATTGAAACCAAATCTTATTGTATCGCAAACATATACTGAGCCAAAGGATGCCTCGCCTAGGACCCCACCTGGTGTGCGAATGAATGGGTATATGGAGTATATGGAAAGAACGGGTGTATAGAGAGATATCACAGAATTGAAGACGAATCGAAAATTTTGAATTTGAATTACGAAAAAGCATAACTCCAAAAAAAACAAAAGGAACGCGAAATGATCCTTCCAAGTCAAAGGTCAGAGATGCCAAAAAGCGCCTGTTATAGTAACAAGGTGGGTGTGCCAAACGCCTATATCAGTGCCAATACCACCGCGTGACAAGAGACCCTTAAGCCGGCTCCCGAAGGAGGGAGAGTACACCTGTACGAGAGTATGGAGACAATTCATAGACAACACGCTAGGCTTTCAACATATGTTGAACTGGAAGGTCATGTAGAGAAAAGAGGAAGTTGGAGCGATCGCAGTCAGTAATATATTCTCATACCAGACATTACCCGGCCCTAGAAGAACTTTTCGAATGGGCCTGCCAAGCCTAAATTCACCGTCCTCCGGTGGTTGATGAAAACAACGAACAGGTGAGGGATGACTCAAAAGAAATAACAATTTGTTTTAGTCTGTTTTGTACTTCTATTTTCGTGATACTTATTCGATGCGGAATTTTTGGCATTGTGAGTGATACTTTGTGCTACTATAAGCATTGTTAGGACTCCGTCTAGCTCCCTTGGCGTCAGATTCACGAAAACCTCAGTTCCAACCAACCCCACACAACAGCTCTCCTGGGTCAAATGTCGACAGTTTCGCGGATATGTCTCCGCTGTCAAATACGAATTCTTAGCAATGGCCCAACACTGCCGTCTGCGTTCCTTCTACAGTCTCAAGATACAGGCCAACGTAGTCTCTCGAGGGCAGCAAGACTACGTACCCGGGACCATCCACCGCAATCGAGATTGTACTCCACGAGGTCTACGAAGACCACAGACACCCCCGAAGATTCAGCGGCTCCTACATACCGTGCCAATAGACCCAGCACTGACTTTGACCCGATGGCGGATCCAGTGCTGGTCAAACTAACTGGCGTAGTCGAACCACTGGTAGACACGCCACCAAAACGGATGTCTGGGGGGATCACCACAGTCGACGTTGAGCAGTTCCTTGCCAAGGCAAAGAAAACGAAGCAACGGAACGAAGAAACTCTTCCGACTGGTATGGATGCCCACATGATCGACGAGAAGTATGAAGAGTTGCTCTCGGCGAGTATGAGCCATCGGAGGTGGCCCGATACTGTCACACCGTCTAAATCCCCTCCGCCACTGGAAGACCTGGAAGCGAAGTGTGATTTTGCCCCCGCCCAGCTCTTGACTACGGGTAACCTTCTAACGAGAGGCAGTCAAATACCCACCTGCGACACACTTGGTAGAACAGATCGACTCACATATCGGCGACAAAACAGTAGTCATCCATGGGTTTATCAAATCAGTACGAAAGCTCAGTAAGAAGCTTATATTTCTAGATCTTTATGATTATCGTAGCGGTCCAGACATCATAGTTCAAGTTGTTTCCAACATTACAGCAAATTCTCCCCAAGAGCAGAAGGCTATGCATAACACCCTTCTTAAGCTCCCACCGTTTGTTCCAGTTTGTGTGAAGGGGATAGTTACAAAGACGAAATCGCCGCCACCGCCTGGAGGACTGTCAGCAGATGAGAGTCAGAAGTGGGGGGCAGGATCGCCAATGCACAGGCCAGAGATTCAACTCGAATCATTAATTCAGCTCAACTCAGTGTCCCCCGATCTCATATACACCCCCGCAACCGTTTTCCCACCCGAGAAGCGGCATCTCCAGCTCCGTACATCGCCGCTACTCGCGAACGCTCTCCGCATGCGGAACAAGGTATCGGATATCTGCCGGCAATCTCTCAAAAAGTCTGGGTTCCTGGAAGTTGAAACTCCGTTGTTATTCAAGTCAACTCCTGAGGGAGCACGGGAGTTTCTCGTCCCGACTCGTACCCAGGGAATGTGTTATGCCCTCCCGCAGTCCCCCCAGCAGTACAAGCAAATTCTCATGGCAAGTGGTGTGGCACGCTACTTCCAATTTGCAAAATGCTTCAGAGATGAAGATCTTCGTGCCGATAGACAACCAGAGTTTACGCAACTTGACCTGGAAATGTCGTTCGCAAGGAAAGAAGATGTTATGAAAATCGTCCACAAGCTTATTTGTGACATATTCTACAAGGCCATGGGCATTGATCTTCCCTTCGGGTTTAGAAGTATGACCTATTCTGAGGCCATGCAAAGTTACGGAACTGACAAACCCGATCTGCGACACGGATTCTTAAAGGTTTAGTTCTATCCCAGCGTGATGCACCACCACCATGGTTCACACTAACTGGGTCCAGATCCATAGAGTTCACTTGGAACATGCGGATGGGGCTCACGAGAGTGTCGAGGCCTTCCATATACGTAGAAAAGACAAGTCCCCCAAGTCGCTAGAGACGATGAAAAATGTTCACGACCAGTTCGTAGCGGAGTTCAAGGGCGAAGACAAGTTTAGATTTAGGTCGTACGTTGCGGGCGAGAGCTCGGCATACGGTATTCCAGAACACGGTTTGACGGCATCGTATATTGAAACCATTAACGAACGACTCCGTATTGAAGAAGGTGACATTGTCCTTTTGAAAAGGAGACACGGGGGATTCATAGTGAGTCAGCACCGTTTCAACTTACCAGATACAATACAGTTACTAACTATCCCCCAGGGCGGCAGCACTATAATGGGACGTCTGCGACAAGCGTTGATCAATAAAGCAGTTGAGGCTGGTGTTCTTGTCCGGCCAAAAACCTATGAGTTTGTCTGGATTACAGATTTCCCGCTTTTTACCCCCGTCACCTCAGACGAACCCGGACAGAGTGGTACAGTTGGTTTCGCCTCAACTCACCACCCATTCACTGCTCCCCACGAAGAGGACTTCGAGTTGCTTGCCACCGATCCTCTCAAGGTCCGAGCGGAGCACTATGACATTGTTTTGAACGGAGTTGAGCTGGGCGGCGGGTCAAGGCGAATCCATGATCCAGAGTTCCAGCGGTATATTCTGGAAGATGTGATCAAGGTGCACCCGGACAAGCTTCACCAGTTTGACCACCTAATCGATGTTCTTGGGAGTGGTTGTCCGCCGCACGCTGGGATTGCACTTGGATTTGATAGGTTGATTGCGGTGATGATGGGAACAGACAATATTCGGGATGTTGTTGCATTCCCAAAGAACTCGAATGGGGCAGACCCGCTTGTGGGATCGCCTTCATTAGCGACGGACGAAGACCTTGCGACGTATTGGTTAAGGAAGACAAGGCAGTAGAAGGGGCGTACATGTACATCATTAGATCTCCGTATGAGAATATTATCGGCGTTTATTAGGCTAAATCATGTGTCGGTTCATAGGATTTAAAGTTCATCAGTGTAGGGCATTCGTCCTTGTAGTCTCGATCAGATGCTTTCTTCCTGCTGTGCGGAAGCTTCACACCAACTTGTTGGGTGAGCGTCTAATCAACACTACTGTACTGGCCATTAAGGTTGGGACATGGTCTACTGCTAACAGCCTTTTTTCTGTGGGACAGGGTATAGCTGACAGATATTTTAAGGTGGGAATACATGTGGGACATATGTCACTAACGCTGACAGCGTGTAAAAAAGATGGGACAGACACCCCTTGCTGACTGCTGACGTCGCAACCTTTATGGCCAGTACAGTATCTTCCACATCCTCATTCTCACTCTGATTTGGTTCTCACGTCAGAACGTTGTTTACTTTTTCACTGCGCCTCAGCCGCTCGCCGCCATGGCCCGCAAGATAAGAAGTCCGGGTAATGAATCTTACGTCATTGTTCAGCTCGTTGGTTTTAGTGGCTGGTTGGACAATGAATAAAAATTGAGCCTTGAACTCGATCTCGATCTCGATAAGCCACCTCCTTTCCTCGAAATCTTCAATAAAACCACCATCATTTCCTCCTTCTTCTCACCATTCACCATATCATACACAATGCCTTCCACTACCCCAACATCAACAGCAGCCGCGTCGGCAAGCGCCACCCGCATCCCTCCGCACCCACCAAAATCTTCGCTCCCACCCTTCCGCCCTCCTCCACTTACCCCCAGCTTCGGAATCAGAACGAGCCACAGCCGGGGATCGCCACGGGTTCCTGGGGGAGGAATGGCTGCGAGGAATAGGATTCCTACACCCTTGAGTCCAGAAAAGTATAAATACGCCGAGCGACGGTATATTGACACAAACTATCAATGGGGTGAAGATCACAGCTAATGAAGGAATGCAGAGTGCGAACAGCAATTATTGCGCTGCCGATTGCGATCGTTACCAGCTGGGTACTGTACAACCGACTCGTCAAGGGCGAAGAAAGAAAAGTTCTTGTCAACCGCGCGGCCGTCGCGTAGGATGGACAACTAGGGAGGAAACGGCGTTGCTAGATTTTGGGTTTGGGTTTCTTGGGATATAGATGGAACGGTGGGAATTGGGGTATTTTTTTTGTTTGGGACTTGGTTGTTTTAATACCTAGATTGCGCGTTTGCAACAGCAATAATTTTTTTCTGCATGTTGTGTCATGCTATCTGATTATATTAATTGGCGAACCACAAGCAAGCATCGATGTCGTGACACCAACACCAACAGCAATGGTATCTCCATCAAAACCCTTCGTGCGCTGCTACGACCCCAAAACTGACCACGACGCCATCATCAAAATCGTGCCCCCACCTCTGACCTCGTCTCTTGTACTACCCGCCACTGACCCCGCTAGTGCGAAGCCACAGCGCATGCCTCAGTTCATCCCGTGCGGGAGCTGATCCCATACCTCTATGCAGTCCCATACCTCCAGATCCTATCGTCGTACATCCATGTCCTCGACACGCCCACGGGGGTGGCAGGCTACATCATGGGCGCGCCTTCGACCACCACCTTCGTAGAAAAGTACAATACAGATTACGTCCCTACGATCGAGAACCTATCGCTCCCAGATCCACCGTCGGACCAGGCAAAGGAAACCATTGCCGCAGCAAGGAATGGGGACAGAATGCTGGTCCCCGAGTTGATCCATGAGTTCCCGGCGCATTTACATATAAATATTATCGACGAGTACCAGAGTATGGGGTGGGGGAGTAAGTTGATGCACACGTTGCTGCTGCAGCTTGTGGCAGAGGGCGTGGAGGGAGTACATCTGGGTATGGCGGCGGATAATGACCGTGCTGGAAGGTTTTATGAACGCCATGGGTTTGTGGAGGTGGCGGTTGAAGGGGAGAAGGGAAACGGCGCGAAGTGGTTTGCGAAGAAGTTGTCCGCCTAGGGAGACTGTATAACTATATCTATTCTGCAGTCACAGATATCCCCCAAGTATGCGCCTCAGTAAACGAAATGGTTGGTGGGGCATTCAACGATCAGACTGGAAACTTTAGCCTGGAGGAGATGCTGGGGAAATAGAGAAAACTTGCTTCTCAGCAGTTGCTAGTTCAATATTGGTACATAGATGGGAAATGTGGGCTGTAGTCCATACACGGAATCTCCACAAAATTTCCAGACCTGAGGCAAAGTCCACTGGTCATAGCGATTGCTGGTCTAGATGCATTGATATCAAGTTGCTGTGTAGAGAGACTGTTCGTGGTCCGCTCGGCGCTGGACGGAAGATTGGTACACGCCCTGGTGAGGACTGCCGCTGAGTTCGAAGAACAAGAGGAGTCTAGTAGACATGGCCGGTGGTGATAGAAGCTGCGAGCTGTCGTTGATATTTGGGTGTCGTTTCTGTTGGAGATCACTACCACTGAAGTAACCCCAAAGCAGCTAAGTCACGTCGTTGTTACGGTTTTCTTGGATGAAGAGGGGCCTACTAGATACTAAGAGCTCTGAGGTTTTCATGTTGCTTAGCCAATAGCAAGATTCTTAGCACAGTAATCTTTCCTACAGCCATTACCTGTGTCTCACGGGTAGCCGTTTCGCCCTAAACCTGCTGTATGAAGCAGTGACCTTTAAAGTTACAAAGGAGTTTCCAAATCCGTTCGACGCACGTTGAACGTTAGAGTAGTCTGTCAGCCGGCTGACAGACTAGCGTTGGAGCACGATAGAGCGTTATGAATGTGTTGACTGTTAGCTGCGGATGATGATGCTACTCGTTACAGGCCTCGCACTGCCCGGCACTGTAATTGTCACTGTTCTAGCAGCTACACTCGACTTGGTGCTCATATTATCCTA